>SAMEA104404106__coassemble_374_pt1 | contig 48063 bp, 40 predicted proteins | sample SAMEA104404106__metabat2_high_PE_050 | metagenome-assembled genome bin SAMEA104404106 (sample SAMEA104404106) | Balaenoptera acutorostrata | reverse complement strand
AGTTGTTAAAGAACAAAAAACAACGACACGATTTGTTAATCTAAGAACAACGTCGCGTCGTTGTGTGAGGCGTATTATAGAGATTTGAAATACCTTTGCAAGTGTTTTTTTATAAAAAATTCAATTTATTGATTGATTGTTTGTTTTTTGTGTTGCTTATGTGTTTTTGGCTTATTTTTATCTCTATTTTGTATAAAAATCATCTTAGCTTTTAATTATGATATTTTCCATTGTGTTAAAATTTCGGCGATGCATAACAGGTATAATTGAATTATCTAATATTTTTGTGCTAAATACTTTATTTTCCATATTGTTGTTTTGTGTTTCTTTTTGAATGTTGTCTAATAAAGTTTTTACTCTTTTAGCAATAGCTTTGCCTGAATCTAAAAAATAATTAACTTGTGGTAAGCATTTTTGTAGCTCCTCTTTTAAAAAAGGAAAATGGGTACAACCTAAGATGACTGTATCTAATTTGGATAATTGTTGCCAATCTTTAACTATAGTTGCCAACTGTTCTAAGTTAATATTTTTACCTCGTAATTTTTGTTCTGCCATTTCTACAAGTGCTGTACTTCCCTTTCTTTCTACTTTGCAACCTTTTGCATATTTATCAATAAGTTCTTCCACATATTGTCTTTTTACAGTCCCTTTGGTTGCCAATAAACCAATTTGTTTGGTTTGGCTCATTTCTGCTGCTGGCTTGATCGCTGGGACCGTGCCTACAATTGGACAAGAAAAATATTGGCGTAAAGTAGGTAATACAATAGTACTTGCAGTATTACAAGCAACAACAATTAAATCGAGTTGATATTGTTGATTAATTTGCTGGCAAATTTTGAGCGTTCTTTGAATAATGATTTCTTCTGTTTTTTCTGAATAAGGGAAGGCATCGTTATCTAAGCAATATAAAAAATGGCAATCAGGCATTAACCGGTAAACTTCATCATAGACACTTAAGCCTCCAATACCTGAATCAAAAAATAAAATCGTTGGTTTCATATGTTTATTAAAAATGAATAAAAAGGATGGGATAAATTGTATGCCTATTTTGAACTTTATAAAATATACTATTTTTTAATAGGCATTATTTTAAGCATTAGAATAAATTTCTCGTTGATGGAGCCAACGTCGAACTAAAAGATCTGCATATTGAGGATATTCTGCTACTAATTTTTTAGCATATTGTTGAACCATTGGGATCATTTGGCGATCTCTCATTAAATCTGCCACTTTAAACTCTGCAATTCCTGTTTGTTTGGTTCCTAACATTTCACCTGCCCCTCGAATTTCAAGATCTCGTTCAGAAATAACAAAACCATCTTGAGTTTCACGCATAACCTGTAATCTTTTTTGAGATACTTTGCCTAAAGGTGTTTTATACATTAAAACACAAAAAGAAGCTGTACTTCCTCGCCCTACTCGTCCGCGTAATTGATGTAATTGAGAAAGCCCTAATCTTTCGGCATTTTCAATAATCATTAAACTGGCATTTGGTACATCAACACCCACTTCAATCACCGTTGTTGCCACTAGAAGATCTAAAGCGGCATCTTTAAATTGTTGCATTATTTCTTGTTTTTCTTTAGCTTTCATTCTGCCGTGAACTAACCCAATGCGTAAATTTGGTAAAACTTGTCTTAAATCTTCAGCAATAACTTCTGCGGCTTGTGCTTCTAACATTTCACTTTCATCAATTAATGTGCAAACCCAATAAACCTGTCTTTTTTCATTGCTACAAGCATTCTGTACTCTTGCAATAATTTCGTCTCGTCTTTCCTCATTAACCGCGATAGTTTTTATTGGCGTTCTACCTGGTGGTAATTCATCAATAATTGAAGTATCAAGATCTGCATATGCGGTCATAGCCAGTGTTCTTGGAATTGGTGTTGCGGTCATAATAAGTTGATGAGGGAATTTATCCGCCTGCTTGCCTTTTTCTCTTAATTGTAATCGTTGATGTACACCAAAACGATGTTGTTCATCTACAATAATTAAAGCAAGATTATGGAAATGAACATCCTCTTGAAATAATGCGTGAGTGCCAACAATCATTTGCACCTCGCCATTTTGTATTTCCGCTAAACTTTTTGTACGTGCTTTGCCTTTTACTTTACCTGCGAGCCAACCAACAGAGATCCCTAAAGGTTCAAACCAACGTTTAAAGTTTTCGCTATGTTGTTCGGCTAAAATTTCAGTTGGAGCCATTAATGCCACTTGTTTACCATTATCAATAGCGGCTAAGGCGGCCAATGCTGCTACCAGGGTTTTCCCAGAACCAACATCTCCTTGCACCAATCGCATCATTGGATGTGATTGTAATAGATCGCGTTCAATTTCTCTGCTAACCCTTTGTTGTGCATTGGTTGGCCTGAAAGGTAATTGTTGTAAAAAACGATTTTTTAAATCTGTTTGCATTGGTAAAGCATAGGCTTCAAATTTTTGGCTGTTATATTTTACTTTTTGCATTGCTACATTATGTGCGAGCAATTCTTCAAAAATTAGTCGTTTTTGTGCAGGATGTTCACCATTAACTAATTGTTCAATGGCAACATTAGAAGGTGGACGATGCAATAACTTGATTGCTTCCTTTAAACTGAACTGATGTGGGTTAAAGTTTGGTGGTAAAACTTCAGCTAATGGAACTCTTTCTAAAATGGCTAAAGCTTGATCAATTAATTTACGTAGTGTATTTTGCTTAAGACCTTCCGTCATACCATAAATTGGCGTTAAACTTTCTGCTAATTTTAATGGTTGGTTTCCATAAATAATTTGATATTCAGGGTGGAGCATTTCTGCCATAAAACGTCCACGTTTAACTTCTCCAAAAGCTTTAACTCTTGCACCTACTTGGAAACTATTTTTCATTCCGGCATTAAAGTTAAAAAACCGTAAACTTAATTTTGATGTTCCATCTGATAATACAACAATTAGCATTGGGCGACGACCAAATTGAACCTCACAAGTTTGAACTTGTGCATCTATCGTGAAAAATTGATCCGGGCGAAGATCTTTAATTAAGGTCACTTTCGTGCGATCTTCATAGCGAAGCGGTAAATGAAAAAGGAGATCTTGTAAATTAAAAATTCCAAGACGGTTGAGTTTTTGGCTAATTGCCGTCCCAACTCCTGATAATTCAGTTAATGGAACGGCATCAAGTAATGTTGTTTGCATTATTTATTAATATTACGAGAAATATTTACAAAACCTGAAATGGTTTTTATTTTGCGCATTATGCTGGCTAAATGTTGAGTATCTTTCGCTGTAAGCAATACGATAATCTGATAAAGACGTCCATCTTGTTCTTCCGTCCACATACCATGAATTACACTATCTAAATCAGTAATCGCCGACATCACATTTGGTAAAGTATTTTGCTGATTTAATATTTCAATTCGTAATTCAGCTTCAAATTCTACATTTGTATCGGCATTTTCCCATTGTACTGGCATGTATTGCCCACTATGAGATTTATGATTTTTTACATTACGGCAACTTTCATGATGAATAACAAGGCCTTTGCCTGGGCTTGAATAAGCCAGAATAGGATCCCCTGGAATTGGATGACAGCATTGTGCAAAAGAAGTTAAAATACCTTCGGCACCTTTAATTTCTAAAGGACTTGGGTTATTACTAGGATCTCCATCAGTATCAATTTCAATGGTTTCTCCAAGTAAACGGTATGCTATTACCGTACTCATTTGGTTACCTAACCCGATTTCAGTATAAAGCTCTTCAATATTATTTAATTTTAATTCTGCTAATAAATTATTTAATCTCTCTGGATCAATATCTTCTAATTTATGAGGAATTAAGCTCGCCACTAATTGTCGCTTACCTAATATTACTGCGGTATCTGCACGAAGATCTTTTAAATTATGTCTAATTTTACTGCGAGCTTTGGCTGTAATAACAAAATTAAGCCAAGATGCATTTGGTAATGCGTATGGTGCCGTTATAATTTCAACGGTTTGTCCTGAACGCAATGCTTGTGAAAGAGGATAAGGCTTATGATCTACATTCGCACCAATACAGGTTTGTCCTACATCAGAATGTACAGCATAAGCAAAATCAACCGGTGTTGCGCCTTTTGGTAATTCAATAATTCTTCCCTTTGGAGTAAATACATAAATTTCTTTTGGAAAGAATTCTGATTTTACACTTTCAATAAATTCAAAAGAATTACCTACACTTTGTTGTAATTCAATTAAACTCTTTAACCAACGTTGTGCTCGAATTTGAGCAGTTGTATTATCATTTTTTCCACCTTCTTTATAAGCCCAATGAGCAGCTACGCCAAGCTCTGCCATTTGATCCATTTCTTCCGTTCTAATTTGAACTTCAACAGGAACACCATGAGGACCTATCATGGAAGTGTGTAATGATTGATAGCCATTGGCTTTAGGTACGGCAATGTAATCTTTAACTCGACCTGGTCTTGGTTTATATAAACCGTGCATTTGACCTAATACAAGATAACAATCAGATAATTTTTCCACTACTACTCTGAAAGCATATATATCCATAATTGAATGAAATTGCTGATCTTTTTGACGCATTTTTTGATAAATAGCGTAAAGATGTTTTTCTCGTCCAAATACTCGAGCAGAAATACCAGCATCTTGTAAACGACCTCGAATTTCTTCTGAAATACGTTCAATCATATCTTTACGATTACCACGGGCAATTTGAATAACTTTACGTAATACTTCATAACGACGAGGATGCATGGCTTCAAAACCAAGATCTTCTAATTCATTTTTAATATGTTCGATACCTAAACGGTGAGCGATTGGGGCATAAATTTCGAGAGTTTCTTTAGCGATACGACGGCGCTTATCTGGTCGTAATGCGCCTAAAGTTCTCATGTTGTGAGTGCGGTCGGCAAGTTTTATTAAAATAACGCGAATATCTTTGGTCATTGCCAAAATCATTTTACGAAAATTTTCAACTTGCGCTTCTTTGCGAGTACGGAATTTTAATTTATCTAATTTAGAAACCCCTTCAACAATTTCCGCAACACTTTGACCAAATTCTTCGGTTAGTTGCGCTTCTGTATAAGGGGTATCTTCAATAACATCGTGCAACAATGCTGCCATGACCGCTTCATGATCAAGACGCATTTCTGCAATAATGCAAGCTACAGCTACGGGATGGGTAATATAAGGTTCACCACTGGAGCGACTTTGTCCTTCGTGAGCATCTCTTGCTACCACAAAAGCCTGTTTGACTAATTCGATTTTATCTTCAGGTAAATACCCTTTAATAATTCGTTCTAAAGGTTCAAACAAATACATAGAAATCCTCCTTTATGATTACCCTATACGCCACCTAATCATTTAAGTAAAAAAAATAAAACTATATTTTAATTTCTATTAATAGAGGTGAATAAATTATTCTGAAGTTAAAAGAGATAATACTTGTAATTCAGAACGTTCCTGCTCCAATGCTTTTTGTTGATCATGTGCATCCATAATGGCATTATTGATTAACCCTAATTCGATTTCACGTAAGGCGATAACAGTAGGTTTATCATTATCTTCAGGAACCAAAGGTTCACGAATATGTAATTGCAATTGTCTTGCACGGCGTGCAGCCGTTAAAATTAAGTCAAATCGGTTACCAATTTGTTCAACAGCATCTTGTACAGTTACTCGAGCCATAATTTACTCCGGGTTGGGTGATTTTAAAAATGAAAGGGATTTATTATATCTAAAATCTCTTATTTTGCCAGTAGTTGTTGCAGTAAATCCGCATTTTCTTGTTGTTGGTAATCTAAACGAAGTCGCTCAGCTTGCAAAATAGCAGATAAACTTGATAATGCCTTCGGAAAATCATCATTTATAATCACGTAATCATATTCATCATAATGAGAAATTTCACTTACCGCTTTTTCCATTCGTTCGGCAATAACTTGTTCGCTATCTTGTCCTCGACCAAATAAGCGTTTTTCTAATTCAGATAAAGATGGAGGCAAAATAAAAATACTTTTTACTGTTGGTAATTTTGAGCGAATTTGTCTAGCACCTTGCCAATCTATATCTAAAAAAACATCAATGCCTTTTTCTAAGTTTTCTTCAATAGCAGGTAATGATGTTCCATAGTAATTTCCACCAAATACTTTTGCATATTCCAAAAATAAATCTTTTTTAATTAATGATTCAAATTCTTCTATACTTACAAAATGGTAATGAATTCCATTTTCTTCCCCAGGTCTAGGTAAACGTGTAGTATGTGATACAGAGACCATCATTTTGTGTTCATTGTTACCTTTTAATAACGCATCAATTAATGAAGATTTTCCAGCGCCACTTGGTGCAGAAACAATATAAAGATTGCCTTTAGACATGAATTATAATTCCTTTTTATTTAAATACTTTCATTATTATGCCTCAATTTATAACGAAGTGCTTTAAATGCCCTCGATTTTTTTTCTTTTCGTTACTTTATTCAACGTTTTTACAATTTTATTAATTAAGATCAAGGCAATAATCAAGACTTTTATACTCTTCAACCTTTCCCCTTAATAAAAACGTGTTATAATCTCGCCGTTCACAAACAAAGGTATATTTGAATGTGGAAATTTTTATTTAACTTAAACACTTTAGAGGTGAAATTATGACAATTAAAATCGGTATTAATGGCTTCGGTCGTATCGGTCGTATCGTATTCCGTGCTGCACAACTTCGTGATGATATCGAAGTTGTTGGTATCAATGACTTAATCGACGTTGATTACATGGCATACATGTTAAAATATGACTCAACTCACGGCCGTTTCAACGGTACTGTTGAAGTTAAAGATGGTCATTTAGTTGTTAATGGTAAAACTATCCGTGTAACTTCAGAACGTGATCCTGCAAACTTAAAATGGGATGAAATCGGTGTTGATATTGCCGTTGAAGCAACTGGTCTTTTCTTAACTGACGAAACTGCTCGTAAACACATTACTGCAGGTGCTAAAAAAGTTGTTTTAACTGGCCCTTCTAAAGATGCTACTCCAATGTTCGTTAACGGTGTTAACTTCGATACTTATGCCGGTCAAGATATCGTTTCTAACGCTTCTTGTACTACAAACTGTTTAGCGCCTTTAGCTAAAGTTATCAATGATAAATTTGGTATCAAAGACGGTTTAATGACTACAGTTCACGCAACTACAGCAACTCAAAAAACTGTAGATGGTCCTTCTGCAAAAGACTGGCGTGGTGGACGCGGTGCGTCACAAAATATTATCCCATCATCAACTGGTGCGGCTAAAGCGGTAGGTAAAGTAATCCCTGCATTAAACGGTAAATTAACTGGTATGGCATTCCGTGTACCTACTCCAAACGTTTCTGTTGTTGACTTAACAGTTAACTTAGAAAAACCAGCAACTTATGCTGAAATCTGTGCAGAAATCAAACGTGCTTCAGAAGCAGAAATGAAAGGTGTCTTAGCTTACACTGAAGATGCTGTAGTTTCTACAGACTTCAACGGTTGTGCTTACACTTCAATCTTTGATGCTAAAGCTGGTATCGCATTAACAGATAGCTTTGTTAAATTAGTAAGCTGGTATGATAACGAAACTGGTTACTCAAACAAAGTTTTAGATTTAGTTGCTCACATTAGCAATTACAAAGCTTAATTTTAATTAGTTTTATAATGATTCAAACACCGCCAACTATGGCGGTGTTTTTTTACCCATCTCAATTAATTATTCATTTTCTAATCACCCTCTCTTTTTTAATTAGATCAGCGTCACAATTTTAGATAAAAATCATATTAAAATTCAAAATGTTATATATAATTCAAAATGTACTTACGTACAAACACATTTATTTTTTTACCGCCTAACCCTTAAAGGCGGTTTTTTTTGTTTCAATAAATTGCTCTTCCTTCACTATAAATTAATTTTTCTCACCTTAAAAAAAACTAAAAAAAAGTGTAAACTGATGATAATTTTTACATCATATTACCGAGGTGTTGCTATGCAAATATTTTTAACTGATACTCCTGCTGATTCAGTATGGGGAAAAAATGCATTGTTAAGCTTTAATAATAATGCAACCTTTATTCATCTTTCTTCTTTTTCTGATTACTTAAACATTCAAAAAGCCGCGCGTAAACTTCGAACTCAAGGCATTAGCACTGTAAAATTAGCTGGTGATAATTGGAGCTTGAATAGCTGTTGGGCATTCTACCAAGGATTCTATACTGCCAAACAAGACTATGATATTGATTTCCCTAACCTAAATGAAGTTGAAAATGAAACATTGTCTAATCGCTTAATTTGTGGTGATTTTGTCAGAGAAATTATTAACCTACCAGCCGCTACAATTACTCCTCTTGAATTAGCAGAAAGAGCGACGGATTTTATAACGGATATCGCTGCTGATTATAATGAAGAAAATATGGTAAAAGCTGATGTAATTGTTGGTGAGAAACTACAAGCTGCTGGATTCCACGGTATTTGGAATGTTGGAAAAGGATCCCTACAAGCACCGGCATTATTGCAATTAGATTTTAACCCAACAAATGATGAAAACGCTCCCGTTATGGCCTGCTTAGTGGGAAAAGGGATTACCTTTGATAGTGGTGGTTACAGCATTAAACCAAGTGACAGTATGTCAACTATGCGTACTGATATGGGAGGGGCGGCCTTATTAACTGGAGCATTAGGTATGGCTATTGCTAGTGGTTTAAATAAACGCGTAAAATTATTCCTTTGCTGTGCTGAAAATATGGTTAGTGATCGTGCCTTAAAACTTGGGGATATTATCCATTATGCCAATGATGTGAGTGTTGAAGTATTAAATACAGATGCCGAAGGTCGATTAGTTTTAGCTGATGGATTAATTGCGGCCGAAAAAGAAAACCCTGAATTTATTATTGATTGTGCTACCTTAACTGGCGCAGCTAAAGTGGCGGTAGGCAATGACTACCATTCAGTTTTATCTCAAGATAACAACTTAGTTACCGAATTATTCCAAGCTGCTCAACAAAATAACGAAGCTTTCTGGCGTTTACCTTTTGAAGATTTTCATCGTAATCAAATTCGTGCTAATTTTGCTGATATTGCCAATATTGGTACAGTTTCAATTTCTGCTGGTGCAAGTACCGCTACTGCATTTTTATCTTATTTTTTAAATAATTACCAACGTAACTGGTTACATATTGATTGTTCTGCAACCTATCGAAAATCAGCATCTGATCTTTGGGCAACTGGAGCCACAGGCATTGGAATACAAACGTTGGCCTCATTATTATTAAATAAAGCAGAAGAAAAAGGCGAGGCTGATTATGAATAATGAGAGAACCTTAGCAATTATTAAACCTGATGCCACCAAACGAAATTTAATTGGCAAAATCCTTAATCGCCTAGAAGAACAACAATTTAAAATTGTTGGTTTGAAAATGTTACAGCTTAACAAAACTCAAGCTGAAGGATTCTATGCTGAACACGAAAGCAAACCTTTTTTTGAACCATTGATTGAGTATATGGTATCTGCCCCAATTGTAGTGGCAATTTTAGAAAAAGAAAATGCCATACAAGATTATCGAAATTTAATGGGGGCGACGGATCCATTGCAAGCCAAAGAAGGGACATTACGTGCAGAATTTGCCATCAATCAACGTGAAAATTCTTTACACGGTTCTGATAGCTTATTAAGTGCTAAACGGGAAATTAGCTACTTTTTTACTTATGATGAATATTAGTTAAAAAAATACTCAAGGTGTGAGCCTTGAGTATTTTTATTGCAAATTATTTGCCTTGATTATTTATGATTATTTTTGTGATTTTGATACATCTCTTCAATTTGATTTTTATAACGCTCTAAAATAACTTTACGTTTTAATTTTAAGGTTGGTGTAATTTCATTCATTTTCGTCGTAAAAGCTTGAGGTAATAATGTAAATTTTTTCACTTTTTCAAAGCCAGCTAGCTCTTTTTGTAATTCTTGTAAACGTTTTTCAAACATCTGAATCACTTCAGAATTTTTTACCAAATCCATTCTATCATGATATTTAATATTAAGCTGTTTAGCATATTCTTCTAAGCTATCAAAACAAGGCACAATTAATGCGGAAACATATTTTTTCGCATCTGCCACAATGGCAATTTGATCTACAAATTTATCTTTACCAATTTTTCCTTCAATAACCTGTGGTGCAATATATTTCCCGGTGGAGGTTTTCATTAATTCTTTAATACGATCTGTAATGTAGAGATTGCCATGTTCATCAATTTTACCTGCATCACCTGTTTTTAAGAACCCATCTTCAGTGAAAACTTTTGCAGTTTCTTCTGGCTTTTTATAATAGCCTCGCATAACCATTCCACCTTTCACTAAAATTTCATCATCCTCCCCGATTTTAATTTCAGTACCAGGCATAACTTTACCAATAGATTCTAATTCAAAGCCTTTATCTTCCCAACAAGACACCGTTGCTGTGGTCTCTGTCATTCCATAGCCTAATTTTACATTAAGCCCAATACTATGGAAAAACATCCCAATACTTGGTTCTAATTTAGCTCCACCACATGGCATTATACGCATACGTCCACCAAGCAAATTACGTAATTTATGTAATACTAATTTATCTGCTAAGCGGAATTTTTGTTTAAGTAAAAATGGTACTTTTTGATCTTTCTCTTGATAACCAAAATATTTTTCACCTGTTTTTATGGCCCAATTAAAAATGGTTCGACGGAAATAAGACGCTTGATTGACTTTATCCCATACTGCTGTATAAATTTTTTCATAAAAACGTGGTACAGCACACATTAGAGTTGGTCTGATAGTCTTAATGGCTTCTCGAACTTGATGAGGATCTTCCAAATAAGCCACTATTGCCCCTCTATGTAACATATAATCTAACCAAGTACGTTCAAAAACATGAGAGAAAGGTAAAAATGCCAATGAAATATCTTCTTCTGTTATTGGTGATAAGCCTTTATCATGTGAATTAAATTGATGAGCTAAATTTGCATAATCTAACATAACACCTTTAGGTTCGCCGGTAGTCCCAGAGGTATAAATTAAAGTAAATAAATCATCTAATGTCTTATCTGCGATACGCTTATCTAATTCTTGTTGTCGTTCAGAATGCCCAACGCCAATAAATTCATTCCATAAACAACCTTTCGGATGCTTATGTAAATCTATATTTTTCATGGCTACCACATATTTCAGCTGTGGACATTGATCAATAATACTTATAACTGCATCATATTGCTCTTGCCCACCTACAAAGATAATTTTCATATCTGCGTCATTAATAATATAAGCAGCTTGATCGGCAGTATTAGTGGCATAAATAGGTACTGTCACAGCTCGTACTTGTAAAGTTGCAAAATCTGCAATAGTCCAACGAGGCATATTATTTGAGAAAATACCAATTTTATCTTGTACTTCAATGCCTTTAGCTAATAATGCTAGTGAAAGGCTATTAATTTGATCCATAAATTTTTTCCAAGATAGCGACTCCCACTGATTATTTTGAAAATGATATAAAACAGTTCTATCTTTTAGTTTTTCTGCTTGTGCACGAATACGGTTTACTAGGTGATATTGTAAATTTGTCATATTTTCTTCTTCTATTTAGCTAACAACTGTTCGCTAATATAATGTATAGGTTAAAAAAATACTAGTACTTTTTTCCTTTTTTCCCTTATTTTTATTGACGTTAACATACATTATCATTAAGTAAACACTTGTAAGCTAAAATAAAAAACATCATTAAATTTAACATATAAAAATACAGTATATGAACAGGATTTATGATAATTATCTTATAGAAACAACTAGTTAATTGATGAGTAACAAATAGGTATAAAAAATAAATTATTAAAAAGAGAATAACTAATGAATTGAAATAAGGATAATCTTAGATGGTACGCCCTATTGGATTCGAACCAATGACCTACGGCTTAGAAGGCCGTTGCTCTATCCAACTGAGCTAAGGGCGCATTTCAAATGGATATGAAATTTGGTCGGCGAGATAGGATTCGAACCTACGACCCACTGGTCCCAAACCAGTTGCGCTACCAAGCTGCGCTACTCGCCGATGTGTTGCATTATAGTTTTCTTTTATCCTCAGTCAATCACTTTTTTCATTTTTTAGTTTAATTGGCTAAAATTATGACAACCGCACTTACATTTTTACTTATTTTCTGACAAAATAAGCGCTCTTCCCTCATAATTACGTGCATTCCTTAACATAGGATAAAACGATACATAATAAGGAATACTATGGTTGCAAAAATCTTATCTGGCACAGAATTAAGTCTTAAAGTAAAAAATACATTAGCAGAGCAAATCGCAAATTATATTGCCCAAGGAAATAGAAAACCTTCCCTCGCCGTCATCCTTGTAGGTAATGATCCAGCATCAGAAATTTATGTTAACCATAAACGTAAAAGTTGTTTACAAGTAGGTATAACATCTCAAGCTTATGATTTACCAGAAACAACATCGGAACATAAATTACTTCAATTAATTCATCAACTCAACACTGATCCTAATATTGATGGTATTTTGGTCCAACTTCCCTTACCTAAACATATCGATAGTACTAAAGTTATTGAAAGCATCTCTCCAACAAAAGATGTTGATGGATTTCATCCTTATAATGTTGGCCGTTTATGTCAACGTATTCCAACATTACGCTCTTGCACCCCTTTCGGTATTATGCAGTTGCTCGAAACAACTCAAAGAGATTTAAAAGGATTGCATGCTGTCATTGTCGGTGCTTCAAATATTGTCGGGCGCCCAATGGCTTTAGAGCTTTTATTAGCCGGTTGTACAGTAACTGTGACTCATCGTTTTACCACAGACTTAGAATCTCAAGTTCGTCAAGCTGATATTCTTGTGGTTGCTATTGGCAAACCACAATTTATTCCTGGTAACTGGATAAAAAAAGGCGCAATAGTTATTGATGTAGGTATTAACCGTGTCAATGGGAAACTTATGGGAGATATTGAATTTAATGTTGCTAAAGAACAGGCAAGTTTCATTACTCCAGTACCTGGCGGTGTCGGCCCTATGACAGTGGCAACTTTAATGTACAATACTTTAGTTGCTTATAAACAACATTTAAATCTACCTTAGTTTTATCATTAAAAATAAATAGTTATGAATAATTTACAATTAGAAAATCTTCTTAATCAAAAACTAAATATTAATATAATTAAAGATTACGCCCCAAATGGATTACAAATAGAGGGAAAATCTGAAATAAAAAAAATTATTACAGGCGTAACAGCTTGCCAAGCATTACTTGATTATGCAGTAGAAGAAAAAGCAGATGCTATTTTAGTTCATCATGGGTATTTTTGGAAAAATGAAGATCCTCGCTTACGAGGAATGAAAGGTAAAAGAATTAAAACATTAATACAAAATGATATTAATTTATATGCTTATCATCTTCCCTTAGATATTCATTCTGAATTAGGAAATAATGTGCTTTTTGCACAAGCTATAGGGCTAACAAACCTACAACCAATGGAAAACTCACCTGTTAGCATTCCTCTTTGGGGAGAATTTAATCCACCAATTAGCGCCCAAGAATTAACCCAACGTTTAGAAAAATGTTTACAACGCACCCCGATGGTGAGCCATGACAATGCACCAAATTTAATTCATACGCTCGGCATCTGTACTGGTGGAGCTCAAGATTATATTGATCTCGCTGCAAACTTAAACTTAGATGGGTATATTACTGGAGAAGTTTCAGAACGTACAATTCATAGTGCTCGTGAACAAGGATTACATTTTTTCTCTGCAGGACACCATGCAACTGAACGTTTTGGGGTTAGAGCATTAGGTAAATGGCTGCAAGAGACAACTGGCATAGAAGTCATTTTTAAAGATATAAATAATCCCGCTTAAATTTGGTCTTATGGCACTTTTCGCTTATACTAGCAACCATTTTTTATAATCTAATTAAACAAACATAGGATTTTTATTATGGGTTTTTTAACCAATAAACGAATTTTAATTGCAGGCGTAGCCTCTAACCGTTCTATTGCTTACGGTATCGCAAAAGCAATGCATAGAGAAGGGGCTGAATTAGCCTTTACTTACCAAAATGAAAAATTAAAAAGTCGTGTTGAAGAATTTGCTAAAGACTTTGATTCAAATATTGTAATCCCTTGCGATGTTGCAGAAGATGCAAGCATTGAAGAATGTTTTAAAATGCTAGGCCAACATTGGGATAAATTTGATGGCTTAGTGCATTCTATTGCTTATGCCCCAGCGGATCAATTAAATGGTGACTATGTAGATGCAGTAAACCGTGAAGGTTTCCGTATTGCCCATGACATCAGCTCATACAGTTTTGTCGCAATGGCAAAAGCAGCACGTCCAATGTTAAATGAAGGCAGTGCTTTAGTAACATTAACTTACCTTGGTGCTGAACGTGCGATTCCTAACTACAACACAATGGGATTAGCTAAAGCCTCTCTTGAAGCAAATACACGCTTTATGGCACAAGCAATGGGTAAAGATGGTGTTCGTGTAAATGCAATTTCTGCAGGTCCAATTCGTACACTTGCAGCCGCCGGTATTAAAAACTTCAAAAAAATGTTATCTGCTTGTGAAGCAACCACTCCAATTCGCCGCACAGTAACAACAGAAGATGTTGGTAATACGGCAGCATTTTTATGTTCTAATTTAGCTGCTGGGATTTCTGGAGAAGTGATTCACGTTGATGGTGGCTTTAATATTGTTGCTATGAGCGAACTTGAAGACTAAGTTTAGTTTTTACTTAATTTTTAAAGGTGCACAAATAAAATGTGCACCATTTCTTTCTTACCTAAACTTTTATTAAAACCCATTTAAAAAAGTTAATGTTTAAGGTTTTAAAATAAGTCTTACAATATAAGTCAAATATATGTTTCAAAACAATCCATTATTATCTCAATTAAAACAACAAATCCGTGATACCAAACCACAAGTTGAAGGTACCGTTAAAGGGACGGATAAATCTTATGGTTTCTTAGAATGTGAAAAGAAAAGCTACTTTTTACCGCCACAAGCAATGAAAAAAGTGGTACATGGAGATAAAGTTAAAGCTACTGTTGAAACTCTTGCTGATGATAAAGAACAAGCAGAGCCTATTGAATTAATTGAACCTTCCCTGACTCGTTTTATCGCTAAAGTTCAAATTAAAAATAATAAAATTCAACTTTTAGTCGATCATCCTCAAATTCGTCAACCTATTCCAGCAAATAAGCTTAAAACAGTAGAGCAAAATTTAGTGGATGGTGATTGGGTTGTTGCAAAATTAAAAACTCATCCATTACGTGATGACCGTTTTCTATTTGCTCAAGTAACAGATTTTATTTGTAGTAAAGATGATGAATTCGCACCATGGTGGGTAACATTAGCACGTCACGAACAATCTCGTTATCCTGTGGATGGCTTTGATAAATATGAAATGATAGATACTCATGAACGTCAAGATCTCACAGCATTACATTTTGTCACTATTGATAGTGAAACCACTAAAGATATGGATGATGCTCTTTGTATTGAGCCGATTATCAATGAAAATAATGAGCAAACAGGTTGGAAACTTGCTGTGGCTATTGCAGATCCAACAGCTTATATTGCTGAAGATTCGAGTATTGAAATAGCAGCAAGACAACGTTGTTTTACCAATTATTTACCTGGTTTTGATATTCCAATGCTACCAAGAGAATTAGCTGATGAATTATGCTCTCTTACACCAAATGAAGATAAAGCCACATTAGTTTGCTTTATTTCTACGGATATGGAAGGAAATATTATTGAAAAACCAGTATTTATTTCTGCAATAGTGTCTTCTAAAGCAAAGCTTGCTTATAACAATGTTTCTGATTATTTAGAACAACAAGAAAATGCATGGCAACCAGAAACAGAAGAAACTAAACAACAAATAGATTGGTTACATCAATTTACTCTAGCTCGTATTAATTGGCGTAAAACACATTCTCTCCTTTTTAAAGAAAGTCCTGATTATAGTTTTGTTCTCGCGGAAAATGGAAAAGTAGAAGCTATCAAAGCGGAATATCGTCGTATTGCAAATAAAGTTGTTGAAGAATGTATGATTATCGCCAATATTTGTGCCGCAGATTTCTTAAATGAACATATTAACTACGGTATTTTTAATACACATATTGGCTTTAGTACAAAATCTCTTAGCCAAGCACAACAATTTTTAATCAACAAATTAGCCACAGAAGAAAACCGTGAACAATTAAGTCAACAATATACAGAAGAAACGTTAACGACTTTAGATGGTTATTGTAAAATGCGTCAGCATATTGATTCTTTTGCAGATGATTATCTTGAATTACGCTTACGTCGTTTCCTAACCTTTGCAGAATTTAAAGCAGAATTAGCGCCACACTTTGGTTTAGGCTTAACTGGTTATGCCACTTGGACATCTCCAATTCGTAAATATTCTGATATGGTAAATCATCGTTTAATTAAAGCATTTTTAAACAATAAACCTCATACATCGCCAAGCGAAGAAATTTTACAACGCTTACAAGAAGCACGTCGCCAGAATCGTTTAGTAGAACGCGATATTGCTGATTGGTTATATTGTCGCTACTTAAATGATAAAGTAACAGAAAATCCTGTTTTTATTGGAAAAATTCAAGATATTTCTCGCGGTGGATTGCGAGTAAGAATTACAGAAAATGGTGCCAGTGTTTTTGTTCCAATTTCAACCATCCATCCAAATAAATCAGAAATCGAAGTAAATTTTGATGATATCTGTTTACTTATTCAAGGCGAAGTGAAGTATAAATTAGGTGATGAAGTTGATATAAAATTGATTGAAGTTAAAGAAGAGACTCGTAACTTAATTGGTGAATTAGTCCAATAAAGGTATAATTAGCCTCGCTTAACTAAAACAATATAAACATAAAGGTTTTTATAAATACTTAATCTTTAATTCAGGAATCTTAATAAAAACCTATGCTTTTAGTTCCCAGTTTTTAAATATAATTTAAATTGTCTATAGGTATAACATATGAAAAAAATTGCAGTTTTAACCAGTGGGGGTGATGCTCCTGGAATGAACGCAGCCATTCGTGGTGTTGTTCGTACAGCCTTAAGAGAAGGCTTAGATGTTTATGGTATTTATGAAGGTTATTATGGCCTTTATCATAATAAAATTAAGCAATTCAATCGCTATAATGTTTCAGATATTATTAACCGTGGTGGTACTTTCCTAGGTTCTGCACGTTTTCCTGAATTTAAAGATCCTGAAGTTCGTGCAAGATGCGCACAGATTTTACGCTCACATGATATTGATGCTCTTGTGGTTATCGGTGGTGATGGTTCTTATATGGGTGCTAAATTATTAACAGAAGAACATGGTTTCCCTTGCGTTGGGATTCCTGGCACTATTGATAATGATGTTGCAGGCACTGATTACACTATTGGTTACCAAACTGCTCTTGAAACTGCCGTTGAAGCAGTTGACCGTTTACGTGATACTTCAAGCTCCCATCAACGTATTTCAATTCTCGAAATTATGGGACGCCACTGTAGCGATTTAACTATTGCGGCAGGGATTGCTGGTGGTTGTGAATATATTGTAGCCTCTGAAGTTGAATTTGACCGCGAACAACTTATTCGCCAAATTGAACGCTGTATTATTAAAGGTAAACGCCACGCAATTATCGTAATTACTGAAATGATTTGTGATGTAAATGAATTAGCCAGAGAAATTGAAGCCCGTGTTAACAAAGAAACGCGTGCAACCGTATTAGGTCACGTTCAACGTGGTGGTACGCCTTGTGCTTTCGACCGTATTTTAGCTTCAAGAATGGGGGTTTATGCCGTTGACTTATTGCTCCAAGGTAAAGGCGGATATTGTGTTGGTATTCAAAATGAACAACTTGTTCACCATGATATTATTGATGCTATCAACAATATGCGTCGTGAATTTAAATCTGATTGGTTGGATATGGCAAAACGCCTAGAGTGATACTCATCATTTTATACACAGAATAAAGGCTCTTTTTTAGAGCCTTTTCTTATACTAAAAATCCGCTTACTGACATAAGCGGATTATTTATTAAAGCTATTTTATTTTATTAATTTTTAAATCAATTACCGCAGGATCATGATCTGAAGCACGATAAATATCATGGTAACGTTTAGAACATTCACCTTTATAGCAATTATATTTATCAGCATATTCAAATAAAGTTGATTCGCCAGCATTAATATTCCAATCATTCGCATCAACAACACTATTTACAAGAGATGGCGAAATAAGAATATAGTCTAATGTACCAATATGTGGACCGTAAGAATAACTGTATGAATTAGGATGTAATTTTCTAATAATATTTACATAGCCATAATGTTTATTAATAATTTTAGCGTCTTCACCATACAATTTTTTACCGGTTTTAGGATCACCGATATAAGTAAAGGAAGACGTTTTAATTTTATAATCTGGCTTAGCATTATTACGATTTGTTAAAACCATAATTGGATCTTCATTACCATATGAATTTAAATCACCAATAATAATTTTAGGCCCATTAATTTTATTTAAAGCATTCCCCAACTGCTCAGCGGCCGCAACACGTAAATTTTCACAAGAACCTTGCATATCAACATCAAGTTTTTTACCTGTTTTAATATCTTCCCAGCATACAGAACCTTTAGATTTAAAGTGGTTGACAGCGACTGTTAACACTTTATTTGAACCATTAATTTTAAATGTTGGAGCCACGGTATCACGTTGATAAACATTGCCAGAAGTAAAACGTTCAGAATAGCCTCTTGTATCGAAATAACGTGATGCTGGTGCGTGTTGCGATGGCATTTTAATAATACGATACTGTGCTAAAGATACTTTATTTTTTTTGTATATTACTTGATTAGAAATAGCATCTGTCCCAATAAATTGAGTATCATCACTTGGTGAAATATAACTATAATGATCTTTTGGATTTTTAATTTTACTATTAATTTTTTTCACTAAATCTGCCACTGCTGAATTAGCATCAAAACCATTATTTTCAATTTCCATTAAACCGACAATATCAGCATTCATCCGAGCAATTGCTGTGGCAATTTTATCACTTTGCAAATGGAATTCTTTTAAACTATGAGCGCCACGATTTTGACCTAATGGATTTCTCACAGATTGACTATAGCTTGAATTAAAATAATTAAGCACATTAAAACTAGCAATACGTAAATCACCACCATTTTTTAAAGGAGGCATTTCTTTACGATCATTTTTATGAATAAAAGTTTTTGAATCTGCCGTATTGGTTACATATAAACGATATTTACCATAAGAATAACCTACAACCCCCTCTAGACCATCAACTAAGTCATTGATACGAATATAGTTTTCTGTAGAACCTTGGTTATTTTCTGCACCAAAACTTGGATACCACAAAATTTTACCTTTATCTGGTCTTGCAAATGACTCAACCACTAACACTTCTTTTTCTTTCGTATCAGGCGTATTTGTTGGAGCTTTTAATTGATTAGGATGCATATGAGCACCATTATGAGATAACAGCATATTGTTTCTTCTTGGGCCGTAATCAAAGCCATAATTTTTGGTGACATACATATTAGATTGATTACTAATACGTACAAACATCCCTTCATAACGCTCTAAAGATTGCATAAAGTCAGCATCATTTACGTTTAAAATAACCGGCTTAGGTAATGCTACTCCAGATTTTAAAACTTTCACCTCACTAACATTTACTAACTTCGTCCAACCATAATCTTCTTTTACTTTGGCTACCACATCAACTAAATCACCAACATTAATACGATCCACATTATTTGTTTGAACAAAAATACCATCTGATGTATTTGGATTATTATCTGATGCACCTTGAATAAAGAATCCTTGTTTTAAATCATTACCAAGTGCTTTATGTTGCACCGCTGTTACGACACCTTGTACTCGATAATATTGATTTGAAGTATATTGTTTATTTTTCACATCAATACCATCGGCAACAGCATAAAAGCCATCACCTTGAATAGCAGGAATGCTTGAATCAACTACAACGCTTGGTTGCATACTACAGCTTGTTGCCGCTAAAACAACACTGCCCACTACTAAAGCCAAGAAACTTTTTTTCATACTAAAATCCTCATAATTGTTATTTTTTTATTTTTTTTGTTTTTTTGTTTAATTGGTAACCCATCAAACAAATTTGACATTATTTTTACTTATATAAAATAATAATAAAATGATCTCCATCACACTTTAGGAATAATTTTTTTGTATCAAGTGCTTTTTTACCTATACTATAAACACCTTGAAATTTAACTATTTCTAGGTAAGTGAAGACGCCTAAAAAACAAGCAATTCACAAAAAAACAAGTGTGTAATTAAAAATAAAAATCATACGCTATTTATTTAATCTTATAAAAATAATGCAAATTAAATACTACTGTTTAAGGAGTTTATAGTGAAAAAAACACTAATCGCTTTAACAATGACTGCTTTCGCAGCAACCTCTGCAAATGCTTTTACACTATATAGAGATGATTCTACTAATATTAGTCTTTATAGTTCAGTTCGTGTTATGTTGGCAAAATTAGAAAATAACCGTCCAGATTTATTAAATGATGGCTCTCGTTTTTGGTTTAATGCCAATCAAAAATTTGGTGATGATTGGTCAGCATTTGGTGCTGCTCAACTTCGTCCATCTACGCAATATGATGACAACTTTAGTAGTGGCTTCTATACCCATCGTTTATACGCTGGATTAAAACACCAAGATATCGGTCAAATTTCTTTTGGTAACCAAAGTACAATGGGAACAAAATTCAAGGTTTCAGGATTTGCTAATAAGTTTGGTGCCATTACTCGCGCAGGTGTTGCTTATCCAGGTAGTGACACTTATAGAACTTATGGTCGTACTCAATTAGGTTTAGATACTTCTGCTAAAAAAGATATTCATATTGAAACTGTTCCAATTAATGGTTTTACTTTTGGTGCTGATTATATTTTTGGTAAAAAACGCCAATATAGAAATTATAAAGGTAAACCATACTCAAGTGAAAAAGGCTGGCAATTAGGTGTATTACACTATAAACGCATTGATGATTTCCGCATAAAAACTAATGTAGTATATGCTGAGCATAGAAACCAATTTATTGACTATGATCATCGTAATAATCCTGCTATACATGGAAATATTCGATTAAAACAAAGTCTTGGTGCTGGTTTTGGCGTAGATTATAAAGATTTTAATTTTGGTATTGACTATATTCACGACAAAATCAAACTTGATGATGGCTTTAAAAATTCTCAAACTTCATGGCAAGTAGGGGCGAAATACTATGTTTCTTATCCTTGGGATGTATATGCTGTTTATCGTCATACTAAATACCCTAAATCCCATGCAACTGCGCCTAATCAATACGTAAAAAATAATGGTTTTGCTATCGGTACTGATTATAAAATCACAAAAAGAATTAAAACATTCTTAGAATATGCTACAAATAAAGCATCAAATGACCATGAAACACCAGATCGCCAAAATGGTTACTACGCAGGTTTCCGTGTAGATTTCTAAATTTGAATCTAATTAAAACCAACAATAGTCTTAAAAATACAGCATTTTTAAGACTATTTTTTTACATTAAATTTGGATCTACCACAAATTTAATTTGCTTAATGGCTGGATATTGCTTTTGAATTTCCATTAATATCTCTGACTCTTTAGATAAAAAACCATACCGAATGGTGCCATTGGCTACCGCAATCACAATACTATTATCGTCATAATTTTTAATAACATAATATCCCTGAAAAGTTTTAGGTAATAAGCGGTTAATTTGAGTAGTAATGGCTTCTACAAACTGACTTTGGCGCAAAATATGCCCAATACTTGAGGACTCTACAATTTTTAAGATCTCTTTTGGTTTACTATATCGCATAAATAAAATAATGGCGTTGAGAATGACTCGCCATTGTAACGAATTTCCGCTACAATAAGCAGAACTTTTTTGAATATATTGGGAATATTTTTTATTTTTTTATGGCATTATTATTAAAAGGTAAACCTTATTTTTGGTCTCAACTTTTACTTGGTTTAATGGCAATTCTTACTTTTGCCCCAAATCAAGGGCAAAATGCTACCTTAAACCAAACTACTTGTGTTACTCAGTATCAAAATCAAGAACAAAATATTCTTAAAGAAAATCAAGAAAAAGAATTTCAATATAAACATTCTTTAACTCTCACTTCAAAAGTAAAAAAAATTACTCAAATTTTTCCGGCATTTTTTAATCTTTTTTTTATTAAATCAATGCCCATTCGAGCAGGGCCTTTCTTTTTTCCTAGAAAAATATTATTCCTTTAATTATCAACCATTTATTTTGGTTGATAATTAATTTATTACTCATTTTAACTATAAAGAAAAAAATTATGCTAAATACTATTTTTACCAAAATTTTTGGTAGTCGTAACGATCGAATTTTACGTCGCTTAAATAAAAAAGTGGCTATTATCAATAAATTAGAACCTGAATTTGAAGCATTAACTGACGATGAATTAAAGGCAAAAACAGCCGAATTCCGTGAACGCTTAAAAGGTGGAGAAAAATTAGAACACATCTTACCAGAAGCTTTTGCCACTGTACGTGAAGCGAGTCGTCGTGTACTTGGTATGCGTCCTTTTGATGTGCAATTAATTGGTGGGATGGTATTAAATAGTCGCTGTATCGCAGAAATGCGTACAGGTGAAGGGAAAACTTTAACCGCTACTCTACCTTGTTATTTAAATGCATTATCTGGTAAAGGTGTGCACGTAGTAACAGTGAATGATTATCTTGCTCGCCGAGACGCTGAAACTAATCGTCCTTTATTTGAGTTTTTGGGTATGACTGTTGGTGTGAATGTGCCAGGCTTATCCCCTGAAGAAAAACGTATCGCTTATGCGGCAGATATTACTTATGCTACCAATAGTGAACTTGGCTTTGATTACTTGCGTGATAACCTTGCCCACAATGCAGAAGATCGTTTCCAAAAAGAATTACATTACGCTTTGGTAGATGAGGTCGATTCTATCTTAATTGATGAAGCCCGTACTCCTTTGATTATTTCTGGTCCTTCTGAAGATAGCTCTGAGCTTTATATTGCAATGGATAAATTAATCCCAATTTTAGTTGAGCAAGAAAAAGAAGATACCGAAGAATATCAAGGCGATGGAGATTACACGCTTGATTTAAAAACCAAACAAGCTCATTTAACGGAACGTGGTCAAGAAAAAATTGAACAATGGTTAGTCGAGCAAGGCTTTATGCAAGAAGATGAAAGCCTATATTCGCCAGCTAAAATCACATTATTACACCATGTTTATGCTGCCCTACGTGCTAATACTTTATTCGAAAAAGATGTTGATTACATCGTTAAAGATGGTGAAATTGTAATTGTTGATGAACATACTGGCCGAACAATGGCTGGACGTCGTTGGTCTGATGGTTTACATCAAGCAATTGAAGCGAAAGAACACGTTAAAATTCAAGGCGAAAACCAAACTGTTGCCTCTATTACTTACCAAAATTATTTCCGTTTATATGAAAAATTAGCCGGTATGACGGGGACAGCAGATACAGAAGCCTTTGAATTCCAACAAATTTATGGTTTAGAAACAATTGTTATTCCAACAAATAAACCAATGATTCGTGATGATCGTACGGATGTAATGTTTGAAAATGAAACTTACAAATTCAATGCGATTATCGAAGATATAAAAGATTGTGTTGCTCGCCAACAACCTGTTCTTGTTGGGACAATTTCTATTGAAAAATCTGAAGCTCTATCTGATGCTTTGAAAAAAGCAGGTATTAAACATAATGTTTTAAATGCTAAATTCCATGCTAAAGAAGCGGATATTGTTGCCAATGCAGGTTATCCTGGCGCCGTAACCATTGCAACCAATATGGCTGGTCGTGGTACCGATATTATGTTGGGTGGTAACTGGAAAAATGAAGTTGAAAAACTTGATAATCCAACAGAAGAACAAATTGCTCATATAAAAGATGAATGGCAAAAACGCCATGATATTGTGAAAGAGGCTGGTGGTTTACATATTATTGGTACTGAACGTCATGAATCTCGTCGTATTGATAATCAGCTACGTGGTCGTTCTGGTCGTCAAGGTGATCCTGGTTCATCACGTTTCTATTTATCTTTAGAAGATGCGCTTATGCGTATTTATTTAACGGAAGGTAAATTAAATCTGATGCGTAAAGCCTTCACAAATGCTGGTGAAGCTATGGAATCAAAAATGTTGGCGAAAGTTATTGCATCTGCTCAAGCTAAAGTGGAAGCCCATAACTTTGATGGTCGTAAAAACTTACTTGAATTTGATGATGTTGCCAATGACCAGCGCCATGCAATTTATCAACAACGTAATAGTTTATTAGATAACGATGATATCGGTGAATCTATTAATGTCATTCGTAACGATGTTTTAAATCAAGTAATTGACCAATATATTCCACCTCAATCTTTGGAAGAATTATGGGATATTCCCGCTTTAGAACAACGTTTAAAACAAGACTTTATGTTAGATCTTCCTCTGCAACAATGGATCGAAGAAGATAATACTCTACATGAAGAGCTTTTACGTGAACGTATCGTTGAAGAAGCAGTAAAAGAATATCAACATAAAGAAGCCCTCGTGGGTGAAGAAACCATGCGTAATTTTGAAAAAGGTGTGATGTTGCAAACCTTGGATGAGTTATGGAAAGAGCATCTTTCTTCAATGGATCATCTTCGTCGCGGTATTCATTTACGCGGTTATGCGCAAAAAGATCCAAAACAGGAATACAAAAAAGAGTCTTTCCAAATGTTTACGGACATGCTAGATGCTCTAAAACTTAATGTCATTATGACCTTAAGCCGAGTTCAAATTAGAACGCAAGAAGAAATTGAAGCAGCTGAAAACGCGCGCCAAGTACAAGCCAAGCAAAGTGCTATGAATTACCAAACAAATGGTGTTGCTGAAAACAATGAGCCTACACAAAAAATTGGCCGTAATACGCCTTGTCCTTGTGGCTCTGGTAAGAAATACAAACATTGTTGCGGTAGTCGTGCAAGTAAACATTAATAAGTAGGGGGCGTTAGAGAGATTCTAGCGCCTATTTTTTATTATGGAGAAAAAAGTTATAAATGTTGCGGCGGGTTTAATTCGTAATGAATTTGGTCAACTTTATATTACCCAGCGTTTAGAAGGAAAAGATTTTGCTAGTGCTTTAGAATTTCCTGGGGGAAAAGTTGAGCAAGGCGAAACACCTGAGCAAGCATTAATAAGAGAATTAGAAGAGGAAATTGGGATAAAACCTCTAAATATGAGATTATTTGAAAACTTTATCTTTGAATACCCAACTAAAATTATTCAGTTTTATTTCTATTTGGTAGAGGAATGGCTTAATGAACCTTTTGGTCGAGAAGGCCAAAAGGGTATGTGGGTACTTCAATCTGATTTAGATATAGAAGCATTTCCGCCAGCTAATCAAAAATTAATTACTCGCTTACTCGCAGAAACAAAAATTAATGCTTAATATACAAAAAACCTGATGCTTAACATCAGGTTTTCTTATTTAACTTTCTTTGCCGCTCAACAAAACAGCATGCTCTTTTTTCTGAGCTTTCATTTTTGCTCTTACTTCTTGTCGTTGTTTGGAAAGTTCCGCATTACGAATTGTGTAATCATCTACTCGGCTTTCATAATCACTTCGCATACTTTCAATAATTAATCGAATATCTTCTACAGACATATCATCTCGAATATACTGATTTAAGTTATCTAATAATAAAACACGTTTTCTATTATCACGAATTTTACGATTATTATCTTCTAAATTACGTAATAATCGGTTTTTTAATCGATACATACTGACATACTCCAATACATCTTGGAATGATTTTTTACTCGCATTTTCCATAAATTCAAATCCCTATCAAAAAAAATAGTATGTATAATTTAGTCTTTTTTCGTTGGTTCGTCAAAGTATTAAAACTAATTTTATAAATTTATCATCTGTATCTTGATTAGCTTAGTACAAGGTGTTAAAACTATTAGCAATTTTTTTTATTTACATAGGACAAAATATGGATCAATTTTTCAATTTTAGCGCAGGTCCCGCTACCATGCCTAAAGCAGTATTAAAACAAGCGCAATCAGAGCTTTTAAATTGGCAAGAACAACATTCATCAGTTATGGAAGTTAGTCATCGCAGTGCATTATTTATGAGCTTAATTAAACAAGCTGAACGTGATTTTAGAAAGCTTTATGCCATTCCTGATAATTATAAAATTATGTTTCTGCAAGGTGGTGCTAGAGGTCAATTTGCAGCGATTCCGATGAATTTAGCTAACCAAAAAGGAAAAACTTTATATTTAACTAGTGGGCATTGGTCAAAAACAGCAGCTGCCGAAGCCCGTTTATTTTGTAGTGTTGATGAAGTAAATATCCTTAAGGAGGATAATTTATTATCTGTTACTTCTCTCGACTTTTCTCAGTTAGCTCAAAATTATGATTATGTACATTATTGTCCAAATGAAACCATTAGTGGTGTTGAAATTTTTGATATTCCTGATGTTGGTGATGCAACGCTAGTCGCTGATATGTCTTCTACCATTCTTTCTCGTAAAATTGATATTAGTAAATTTGGTTTAATTTATGCAGGAGCTCAGAAAAATTTAGGGCCCTCAGGCGTCACATTAGTTATTGTGAGAGAAGACTTACTAGGGAATGCACGCTTAGCAACACCTACAATTTGGAATTACAGTATTCAAACACAACGTGATTCTATGATAAATACACCACCAACTTTTGCCTGGTATATTTGTGCTTTAGTTTTTGATTATTGGCTAAAACAAGGCGGTTTAAGTAATATTGAAAAAAATAATAAAGCTAAAGCTGAGTTACTTTATAACTACATTGATCAAAGTGCTTTATTCTATAATAATGTTAGCCCACAAAATCGTTCGTTGATGAATGTAACATTCACAACTCATAATGATGAATTAAATACAAAGTTTGTAACAGAAGCGAATAAACATGGATTACAAGCCCTTAAAGGCCATAAAGTTCAAGGTGGAATGAGAGCTTCAATTTACAATGCTATGCCTATAGAAGGCGTTCAAGCATTAATAGCTTTTATGAAAAAGTTTGAACAGGAAAATATATAAGCAAATAAAAATACCATTATTGTTAAATAATGGTATTTTTTTATATTGTCTAAGGTATTAAAAAACAATTAAATAAATACTTGAGTTGGAGATAAATACCCTTCAGGAATTTCCACTTTATCATCAAAACTAACCCATTCCCATGCGTCTTGCTCTTTTAATAAAGCTCTTAGTAATTTATTATTTAAACCGTGGCCTGATTTATATGCATTAAATTCACCAATAATATTATGGCCTGCCATATAAAGGTCACCGATAGCATCAAGCATTTTGTGTCGAACTAATTCATCATTAAAACGTAAACCATCTTCATTTAAAATTCGATAGCTATCTAAAACGATGGCATTATCTAAACTTCCACCTAACGCTAATCCTTGAGATTGTAAATACTCAATATCTTTCATAAATCCGAAAGTTCGTGCTCGACTAATTTGCTGAACAAAAGTTTGAGCTGAAAAATCTACCGCGTAATTACAAACATCTTTAGCAATTGCAGGATGTTCAAAATCAATAGTAAATTCTAAACGGAAACCATTATAAGGTTTAAACTCAGCCCATTTATCACCATCCTCTACTCGAATCGTTTTTTTAATTCGAATAAATTTCTTTGCAGCATTTTGCTCTTCAATACCAGCATCTAATAATAGATAAACAAATGGACTTGCACTTCCATCCATAATAGGAATTTCAGGTGCATCTACTTCAATAATAATATTATCAATACCTAAGCCTGAAAGTGCAGCATTTAAATGTTCAACAGTTGAAATTCTAACGCCTTCATCATTAACTAAACAAGTACAAAGCATTGTATCCTGTACAGAATCAGCATTAGCCGGGAATGTTACAGGTGGATTTAAATCCGTACGACAATAAATAACACCAGTATTAGGCATAGCTGGACGTAAAGTTAATGTGACTTTATTACCACTGTGTAACCCTACACCTGTAACTTTAATACTTTGTTTTAATGTTCTTTGCTTAATCATTATTTATTAATTTCTCTACTTTCTTACTATTTTAAGATTTAGTGGTAAATCTTGTTGGATCAAACTCAAAAGTACGTTTAATCGTTGGTTTATTAAAATCTGAAATATTACGATCTGTAGTTTGAAAAGATTCCGTTTTAATTACTTCAGGTTTTTCGATTTTTTCTTTAACAGATTCACCTTCAGCTGCTTTTGTTTTTTCTGCGGTAGGACGAATATGTACATTTGGTTCTTCACGCTCACCAATACCAGTTACAACAAGGGTTACACGTAATTCGTCTTTAAGATTAGGTGATAATGCTGTACCTACTTTAATAATTGCGTCATCTGAAGCAAATGTTTTAACAACACTAGCAATAGTATCTAATTCGCCTAGCGTTAGGTCTAAACCAGAAGTAACACTAATTAAAATACCTTTCGCACCTGCTAAATCAACATCTTCAAGTAATGGACTTGCAACAGCTTCTTGAACTGCTTTTTCAGCACGATCTTCTGCAACAGTTCCTTTTACTACACCAGACCCCATCATTGCTCGGCCCATTTCAGACATGATTGTTTTCACATCTTCAAAGTCCACGTTCATAATACCTGGGGAAGTAATCATATCTGAAATACCGGTTACGGCATTACGTAAAATATTATTTGCAGCTGAGAATGCTTCAAGTAATACAATATTCTTACCTAAAACTTTTAATAATTTCTCATTTGGAATAATAATTAAAGAATCCACATATTGGGATAATTCTTTAATGCCTAATTCTGCAAAATGCATTTTCTTTTTTCCTTCAAAGGAAAAAGGCTTGGTTACTACAGCTACCGTTAAAATGCCTAACTCTTTTGCAATTTTAGCAATAACAGGTGTTGCACCAGTTCCTGTACCACCACCCATACCGGCGGCTAAGAAAACCATGTCTGCACCTTCTAAAATACGACGAAGTGCTTCTTCATCTTCTTCTGCAGCTTTACGTCCAACATTTGGATTTGAACCAGCTCCTAACCCTCTAGTCAGGCTCCCACCGATTTGAACCGTTTGTTGTACTACACTCTTACGCAGTGCTTGAGCATCTGTATTCACTGCATAGAATTCAATTTTTCCATATTCTTCATCAAAGCTTGGGTAGATTAAATCTTCTGGCTCTGCAGATATTTCTATTTGCTCTGGCTTTTCTTTCTCTGCCTGCTCAACCATATGATTTACAGCATTACAGCCGCCACCGCCGATACCGATAACTTTGATAAGAGAACCATTATCTTCAAACTCATACTCAACTGGTTCAATTGTCATATTCTTCTCCGTTAAATGCTACTACTTATAAGTTAGCATTAATTAAAAATCAAGTCTTCCTTATTGTAGATGAAAAATGCAAATTCTCAAAATTCTTCCCGCACTTTCTTAGTAATTTTTTGTATAATTGTTAAAAATTTACTAAAAATACCTTCATCTTCATTCATTTTATCCATTGTGAAGTTATTTTCTAATCCTGCACAATGTAATAATCCTACGACTGTGGAATATTGAGGTTTATCCACATAATCTGTTAAACCTGTAATATTCGTTGGTTTACCAATTCTTACTCGGATTGGTTCCGCATCTTTATCTTTTTTAACAAATACCACTTTGGCACATTCAGATAAATTATTCATCTGAGCTCCGCCACCAGTAATCACGATACCTGCTGCTAATTCTGAATTAATATTTTTACTATCTAATTCTTGCTGAATTTTACTAATTTCATTTTTTACAAAATTTAATAATTCAGCATAACGAGATGTTATAACCTTAGAAAGTTCGCTTTGACTACAAGCTCTATAGGTTCCAGAAACTAAACCTGCAACTTCAATATACTTTTCTTTTTCATCTTGAAGCATTGCGCTACCATATTTTACTTTCATTTCTTCTGCAGCGGTAAATGGTATAGAAAAATATTGTGTAATATCTTCTGTAACACGATTACCAGCATAAGTTAACACTTTGCTAAAACGTAACTTACCATTAGTATAAACCGAAATATCAATGGTACCCGCACCAAAATCAAGTAAACAAACCCCTAATTTCTTTTCATCTTCCGTTAATACCGCTTCGCCTGAAGCAAATCCAGAATAATAAACATCATCAACATCTAACTCACAGCGTTTTACTGCTTTAATTAAATTACCTAGCCAATTTTGGTTGCACGTAATTAAATGAGCTTGAGCTGTTAACTTTACACCTTGCAACCCTAATGGATTGGTGATGTTTTTACGTCCATCAACATCATACTCTTGCGGAATAACTTGCAACGTCTTCATATCATCATTAAGTTTTACTGAACGAGCTCGATACATTGCTTCAAAAATATCCTCTTCTGTTACTTCTCCGCTTGTGATCACTTGTTGTCCATTTTCATTGCGGTAACCTATATGTTCACCAGTTATAGACAAAATCACACCTTTAATATCGTAATCAGCGACAGTTGCTGCAGAATTTATTGCTCGACGAATAGAATCAACCACTGCTTCTAAGTCAGTTATACCACCTTGACTAATACCTTTTGATGGATTGCTTCCTACTCCTAAAATATTGACAACACCATCTGATAAACGTTCGCCAACTACAGCTACAACTTTAGAAGATCCTACTTCCAATCCAACTATACACTTACCATTTCCACTTGCCATCTTAATTATTACCTTTTAGTTTCTCATTTCTATTCTCTAGAGGTTTATCAATCAATGATACTGCTGCTCCCGCCTTATATCGTAGGTCAATATAAGCTAATTGTTTACCTTCTGGAACTGAAATTATAGGATAAATATTCATAAATCGAGATAATTTCTCTTGCCATGGGCCTCGACCTAACTTCAATACTAAGCCATTATCTAAAATGACTTGCCATGCCCCTCTATCATCAAGTTTTAGTTTATTCAAAACTAATCCTTGTTGCTGTAAAAACTTAGAAACATCTACCCAAGTTTTCAACAATAGCTGACTTTGTTCATTGTTACCAAATAAGTGAGGGAACTTTTTATTGGGAATTTTATCTACTGGTAAAGTAAAAACAATACCATTCTTTGATAAAAATGCCGTATCATTCCAACGTGCAATTGGTTGATAATCTACTACAAAAACTCGCAATCTATCTGGCCATTGCTTTCTTGCAATCACATTTTTTACCCAAGGTAAACTTTGGATTTGATTTTGTACTGATGTTATATCTTGTTCAAAAAATCCCTTAAGTCCACCCATTTTTACAATAACATCCTGAATATCAGCATTTGTTGTAAACTGCGGATTACCATCTAATACATGTTGTTGAATAGAGTTAGGTTCTAATTTATTTAGCCATTCTTTCCAAGGCGCATTGAGTATAAGCATCATTACAATAATAATACTTATAAAATATAAACCGACTTTTCTATTTAATAAATGATTTTTCTGTGATAAAAACCAGTTTACTAATTTAGATTTCACAGACAGCATTATAGGCTTAACTCCAAGATTTTAGCCACTAATTGTTCAAAATTATAACCTACAGTTGCTGCGGACTTTGGAAATAAACTATGACTTGTCATACCTGGGTTAGTATTTACTTCAACTAATCTAAATTCACCTTTTCCATCGGTCATAATATCAATACGGCTCCAGCCGTAACAACCCACAACCTCAAATGCACGTTTAGCTAATTGACGAATCTCAAATTCTTTTTCTTCTGATAATCCTGCCGGACAAAAATATTGTGTATTATCTGAAAGATATTTCGCTTCATAATCATAAAATTCTCCTGCTGGTACAATTTTTACTGCAGGTAACACTTCTTGCCCTAGAACTGGGACAGTAAACTCTTCGCCTGCTAACCATTCTTCAATTAAAATCGTATTATCAAATTTTAATGCTGTTTGAACAGCAGCCTCTAAATCCTCTACTTTATCAACTTTTGTTAAGCCAACACTGGAACCTTCTAAAGAAGGTTTTACCATTAGCGGTAGTCCTAACTGCTCCACCACTTGTCCAGGATTTAAAGTAGATAAAGCATCTTTAGTCACCACAACCATCTCAGCAACGGGTAAGCCAAAAGCTTTCCATAACATTTTAGTACGCATTTTATCCATAGTTAAAGCTGAAGCCATCACACCACAACCAGTATATGGAATACCAATTTGCTCTAATAAACCTTGCATAGATCCATCTTCACCACCTCGACCATGTAAAATATTAAAAACACGATCAAATTTTTCGGCTTTTAATGTTTCAATAGGAAAAGTTTTAGGATCCACCGCATAAGCATTAAATCCTTGATTTATTAATGCATTAAGTACCGCTTGACCCGACTGTAATGAAATCTCACGCTCTGCTGAAGTACCGCCCATTAAAACAGCTATTTTTTGTTCTTTTAAAGAGTTCATTTATATTCCTTATTTTTTTATCCATTTATCTGCTAATTGACGGGAAAGCTTGCTTATATCCCCCGCACCTTGCGCTAAAATCAAGTCACCATTTTGAGCAACTTGTTGTAAAATATCATCTAATTTTTCTTGTTCTGTTAATAAAATAGGATCAACCTTGCCTAAATTACGAATAGAGCGACATAAAGCCCGGCTATCTGCCCCGGTAATCGGTTTTTCACCCGCAGCATAGACATCTAACATAATTAACACATCGACCTTAGAAAGTACCTGTACAAAATCATCAAATAAATCACGAGTTCTTGAGTAGCGATGAGGTTGGAAAATCATCACTACGCGTTTTTCAGGCCAACCTTGTTTCGCCGCTTGAATTGTTACACCAACTTCCGTTGGATGATGACCATAATCATCCACTAACATCACATCACCATTATCAACTTTAAATTCCCCAAGTTGATCAAATCGTCTTCCAGCCCCTTGAAAGTCAGCTAATGCTGCTAAAATAGACTCACTATTAATACCTTCTTCTTTTGCTACAGCCAATGCTGCAGTAGCATTTAAGGCATTATGTTTACCTGGAACATTTAAAACAATTTCTAATTTTTCACCTTTCGGAGTCAGTACATCATAAACCCCTTGAAAGGCACTTTGACGATAGTTTTCAATACGGTAATCTGCATTTTGGCTAAAGCCATAAGTGACAACTTGACGACCCACTTGAGAACGAAGTTCCATTAATACAGGATCATCTGCGCACATAACGACTAAACCATAAAAGGGTAAATTATGGAGAAAATTAACATAGGTTTGTTTCATTTCTTCAAAATCACCATGATAAGTTTCCATATGATCAGGTTCAATATTTGTTACTACGGAAACCATTGGTTGTAGATGTAAGAAAGAAGCGTCGCTTTCATCTGCTTCTGCAATTAAATAACGACTTGCACCTAAATGGGCATTAGTCCCTAAAGATTTTACCAAACCTCCATTTACAAAAGTTGGATCTAATTTTGCTTGAGCATAAATAGTTGCGAGCATTGCTGTCGTAGTTGTTTTACCATGAGTCCCAGCTACAGCAATACCATGGCGAAAACGCATAATTTCAGCCAACATTTGTGCCCGTTGAATCACTGGAATATTCTTTTTCTGTGCTGTAATTACTTCAATGTTATCGTTTTTAATCGCGCTTGAAATAACTACTACACTTGCTCCATCAACATTATTGGCTTCATGGGTAAATGTAATTTTTGCCCCTTTATTCATTAAATGTTGAGTAACAGCATTAGCATTTAAATCAGAACCTGTAATTTTATAACCTTCATTTAATAAAACTTCCGCGATCCCGCCCATTCCTGCACCACCAATTCCTACAAAATGAATTTGATTAACTCTACGCATACTTGGGACAAGCTTTAAATTTTCTTGTTGCAATGCAATCATTATTTATCCTTTCTTATTTTGCTACGCTAATAATAACATTAGCTACATCTTTAGCACTCTCTGGTGTTGCTTTTGATTTTGCTTTTTCCGCCATAACCAGTAATTCTTCACGTGTCAATTGGCTTAAGCAACTCACTAATTTTTTCGCTGTTAAGTCTTTTTGTTCAATAATTTCCGCAGCACCTGCTTGTGCTAAATATTCAGCATTTAAATATTGCTGTCTATCTTTATGTTGAAATGGTACAAAAATCGCACCAACACCAACTGCTGCTAATTCACATACGGTTAACGCCCCTGAACGACATACAACAATATCTGCCCAAGCATAGGATTTTGCCATATCATCAATAAACTCAGTGATTTGCACATCATTTTGTGTACCATAAAGTTCTTGAATTGAGGCAACATTATTGGCTCCAACTTGATGATGAATTTCTAATTTATCTGATAATTGCGCCATAACTTTTGGCATAACTAAATTAAGTACTCGCGCCCCTTGGCTACCACCAACAACAAGTACTCTTAATTTTCCTGAACGTTGTGCAAAACGTTGTTGTGGCAATGGTTGTGTAAATAAATCTTGTCGAACAGGATTCCCTACAACTTCTGCATTTGGAAACGCATTAGGGAAAGCTTGTAAAACTCGAGTTGCAATTTTCGCTAACCATTTATTGGTTAAACCAGCAATGGCATTTTGTTCATGTAATACAATAGGCACACCACACAATTTTGCAGCAACACCCCCAGGGCCAGAAACATAGCCCCCCATACCCAATACTGCATTAGGCTGAATTTTGTTGATAATTTTTCTTGCTTGTAAAATGGCTCTGAATATTGCAAAGGGTGCTTTAATTAATTCTTTTAAACCTTTCCCTCTCAAGCCTGAAATTTGAATGAATTCAATAGGAATACCATATTTAGGCACTAATTGAGCTTCCATTCGATCTTTAGTACCTAGCCAAAAAATTTCCCACCCTTGTTTTTGTAATTCTTGTGCGACAGCGATGGCAGGAAATACATGTCCTCCCGTACCACCAGCCATAACTAATAATCTTTTTTTATTTATCATTATTTATTCTCTTTCTCTTAAATTTAATGTGCATTCTTTGTCGTCTGTTGTTGGTTAAATAATTGTCTATTTTCATAATCAATACGCAATAATACGCCGATTGTCATAGACATTATTATTAAGCTTGAACCACCATAGCTTACAAGAGGGAAAGTTAAGCCTTTAGTTGGTAACATTCCTAAAGCCACGCCTAAATTTACAAACCCTTGGAATAAAATCCAAAAACTAATACCAAAAGCAAAAAAACCTCTAAAACGTTGTTCTAATAATAAAGAATCCTTACCAATTTTCATTGCTTTAAAAACCAATAATCCAAGTAATACAATAATAACAAGAATCCCAATTAATCCGAATTCTTCCCCCACAATTGCCATCACAAAATCTGTATGAGCTTCTGGTAAATAAGAAAGTTTATGTACTGAATTTCCTAAGCCTTCACCAAACCATTCCCCTCGTCCAAATGCCATTAAAGAATGACTTAATTGGTAACCTGAACCATAAGAATCTGCAAAAGGATTCATAAAAGACAACACCCTTTTTACACGGTAAGGTTCAGCAATTACGGCCACCAAAAAAAGGACTACACCAGAAACCGCTAAGAAAATAAATTGCCCTTTTTTTGCTCCAGTCATATATAACATACCGAAGGTCACTACAAATAATACTACCGTACTACCTAAATCAGGCTGGCATAATAATAAAATACCGAGTAATCCCATAACTGAAAAAGGCTTAAACATACTTAAATGCTTGCTACGCACATCATCATAACGACGGGTAAAATAACTGGCTAAAAAACAAATTAAGGTAAATTTTGCTAACTCTGCAGGTTGAAAATTAGCAACGCCAAGAGGGATCCAACGTGATGCCCCTTTCGTATCTTTTCCAATTCCCGTTAAAACAACAAGTAATAACATAATCGTGAACCAGAAAAGTATCGTGCAATACTTTTCCCAGCGTTCCATAGGAATATTCACGGAAATAAGGCAAATAATAATGCCTAAAACAATATAAACAATATCTCGTTTTATAAAATAAAAAGGATCATTTTGAATTTTCATATCTGCAGGTGTAAAGATAGAAGCAGAGCTTACAGCTACAAATCCAACAAATAATAATATAATAAATAACCACCATAACCCCCTATCATAAGAGGTATTATCAAATTTTACTTGTAATACTTTATTATTTATCTTGGCTTCTATTTTTTGTTTTAATTCCATTATGTTGCCAACCCTTTTAATCCATCTCTTTAACCAATGCAGTAAAAATATCACCTCGTTGTTCAAAGGATTTAAATTGATCTAAACTCGCACAAGCCGGAGAAAGTAACACTACATCGCCATCACTGACTTTCTCTCTTAAAATAACCATGACTTCCGCAATCGTCTCTACATACAAACTTTGTACTGATAAATGAGCTAAAGCTTTCCCATCTTGACCAAAGCAATAGCAATAAATATGCGGTTGATTAATTAAAGGCTGCAATTCAGAAAAATCAGCCCCTTTACCATCACCACCTAATAATAAATGTAACTTCCCTTTTACTTCTAGACCTGTTAAAGCCGCAATTGTGCTTCCCACATTCGTTGCTTTAGAGTCGTTGATCCAGGTTATGCCATTTTTCTTTTGCACCAATTGGAAACGATGCGCTAATCCGGAAAAAGTTTTCAACGCTTCTACAATTGCCTTCAAAGGAATATTGACCGCCTGGGCCAACGCCATAGCCGCTAATGCGTTAAGGTAATTATGTTGCCCTGTTAACTGCATTTCAGCACAATCTAAAACTTGCTGATTATTGGCTACCAAATATGTATGCCCATTTTTTTGTGTTAAATGATATTCACCTTGATTAACAGCAAAATGTTCAATTTTATGCACAAAACCGCGATCCTCTGGATTAACTGCTGTAAGAGGATCATCAGCATTGATAATCGCCACTTGGCAATGTTGATAAATTTTTAATTTAGCTTGGCGATATTCTTCCAAGGATTCATAACGGTTAAGATGATCTTCACTAATATTTAATACAGTGGCGGCGGCCGCTTTTAAGGAAAATGTGGTTTCTAACTGAAAACTAGATAACTCAAGCACATAAAGATTATGTTCTTGCTGTAACAATGAAAGTGCTGGAATACCAATATTTCCGCCCATACCAACACTTAATCCTGCCGCTCTGCCCATTGCTGTCACCCATTCGGTAACAGTACTTTTACCGTTCGAGCCCGTAATAGCAACAATTGGCTTATCAGCCATACGACAAAAGAGTTCAATATCTCCCACCACTTCAACCCCCGCTTGTATAGCTTGTTGAATTTCTTTTGTTTTTAAAGATAACCCCGGACTTAAAACAATTAAATCACTTTCTAATAATGGCTCAAGTTCTAATCCACCCGAATAAACTTGAATACTTTCTTGGAGCTGATTAAGCCCTGGAGGATTTTGGCGGGTATCCATCACACAAACATCTGCTTCTTGTTGTAATAAAAAAGAAACACAAGATAAACCGGTTTTTCCTAAACCGACAACAACCACTTTTTTACCCTGAAGCAAATTGTTCATATAATTTTCCTTATAATTTTAAATATTAATTAACGTAATTTTAATGTGACTAATCCAAGTAAAACCAAGATTAAAGACAAAATCCAAAAACGAATAATAACCCGAGGTTCTGGCCAGCCTTTTAATTCAAAGTGATGATGAATTGGCGCCATACGGAAAATTCGTTGCTTACGCCATTTATAAGATCCCACTTGTAAAATAACGGAGATGGTTTCCATTACAAAAACCCCTCCCATAATAACCAATAATAATTCTTGGCGTACAAGCACGGCAATAGTTCCTAGGGCGCCACCTAAAGCAAGTGAGCCCACATCTCCCATAAATACTTGTGCTGGATAAGTGTTAAACCAAAGGAAACCTAATCCTGCTCCAACAATTGCAGTACAAAATACCACTAATTCAGAACTAAATTTAATATATGGAATATAAAGATATTTAGACCATTCCACATTCCCTGTTGCCCAAGCAATTAAGGCAAACCCCGTAGCCACGAAAACTGTTGGCATAATAGCTAAACCATCTAAGCCATCCGTTAAATTAACGGCGTTGCTGGTTCCAACAATAACAAAATATGCTAGCACGATATAAAATAAACCTAATTGTGGCATCACTTCTTTAAAAAATGGCACCACTAAACGAGTGGCATTAGTGTCTTTACCGATAGCATACATCATAAAAATGGCTACCAAAGCGATAGCAGATAACCAAAAATACTTCCAACGAGCAATTAAACCGTCTGTATTTTTACGTGTAATTTTTCGATAATCATCCACAAAGCCCACAACTCCATAGCCAAGTAGTACAAACAAGCAAATCCAAATATAAGGATTAGCTAAATTTGACCATAATAAGGTACTTAAAGTAATAGCAAATAAAATCATAATGCCACCCATTGTTGGCGTACCTTTTTTGCTTAAATGGCTTTCTGGGCCATCACAACGTACTTCTTGCCCAAATTTTAAAATCTGTAAACGACGAATAAGCTTAGGCCCTATCCATAATGAAATTAATAAGGCTGTTAACAACGCCATAATGGAACGAACAGTTAAATACGATAAAACATGAAAACCACTATAAAATTGCTGTAAATACTCAGCTAACCAAACTAACATTCAAAACTCCCTTTTAATTGTTCAATAACTTCTTCCATTTTCATTCTTCGAGATCCCTTCACTAATACGACAACTTGCTGATCTTTTGATAATTTATTCTTAATAATAGGAATTAAATCAGCAATTAATATTTGTTTATTTAAATAAGATTGCCCTAAACATTTTGTTGCAATGACACTGCTTTCTGGCCCTAAACTTATGACTAAATTTAATTGGGCATTTTTAGCGTAATCCGCTACTTGTTGATGACAAACGTTAGATTTTTCACCTAATTCTGCCATATCACCTACCACTAAAATACGAAAAGCATCAATATTTTTAAGCACATCAATGGCAGATTTCAAAGAGTCAACATTGGCATTATAGGAATCATCTAATAACAATAAATTCTTACAAGGATTTATTCTAAATAGGCGACCTTTAACTTGGTGTGGTTGTTCTAAGCCAGCTTTTACTTGTGCTAAATTGGCACCAACTGCCATTGCTAACGATGCCGCGGCTAAAGCATTACTTACATTATGACGCCCTAAATAAGGCAAACAAATATCTGTTTTTCCTTGCGGGCAATGTAAGGTGAAAACTGTTCTAGATTCTTGCATTTGAATATCGCTAGCATAAAAATCGGCGAGCTTATTTTCAATGGAGAAATATTCTGTCTTTTTACCTACAAGGCTATTTTTCCACAGAGCATAATCGTTACTTTCTTGGTTTAAAATAGCAATACCATCATTTTTTAAACCTTGAAATATTTCGCCTTTTGCTTGAGCCACGCCTTCTAAACTACCAAAACCTTCTAAATGTGCCAAAGCAAAATTATTTATCAAAGCCACATCAGGCTTAACTAAATTTGTGGTGTAAGCAATTTCACCTTGATGATTTGCACCTAATTCTACTACGGCAAATTTATGTTTCTTCGTTAAACGCAATAAGGTTAAAGGCACACCCAGATCATTATTAAAATTACCTTGGGTCCAAAGTACCTCTTCCGGTTTTGCATGTTGTTGTAAAATAGTCGCCGTCATTTCTTTAACCGTTGTTTTCCCGGAAGAACCTGTTATTGCCACTGTTTTTGGATGAATTTCTTGTTTTAACCAGGCTGCTAATTGCCCCAAAGCGAAGGCTGTATCTTTTACAATAAGCTGAGGAACAGCAATATCACAAGGATGATCCACTACCAACGCAATACAACCTTGCTCGATAGCTTTTGCTAAATAATGATGGCCATCAAAATTTTCCCCTTTTAATGCGAAAAATAAGCCGTTAATACAGCTTTGACGGCTATCGGTACTAATACTTTCAATTTGCATATCCTGATAAGACTCTGCAAATTCAGCCTGTAAAATATTTTTTATTTTAGATAAATAAATTGGAATCATATTAATTAAATTCTTTAATAATTTGCTGATCAGAAAAATAATGTTTTTCTGTTCCTATTATTTGATAGTCCTCATGCCCTTTTCCAGCCACCAATACCACATCTCCTGATTGAGCTTGTTGTAAAGCCGTTAAAATAGCTTGTTGACGATCAAAAATAATTTGTTGTTTTGTGTTTTGCGGTAAACCTTCCACAATATCTTGCATAATTCTGGCAGGATCTTCCGTGCGCGGATTATCATTGGTTAAAATCACTTTATCTGCTAATTGAACGGCAATATTCCCCATTAAAGGACGTTTACCGGTATCCCGATCTCCACCACAACCAAACACACAATATAATTGACCTGAACAATGTTCACGCGCTGCTAATAAAGCTTTTTCCAATGCATCAGGCGTATGGGCATAATCCACAATTGCCGTGATACCATTACTTAAATGGAAAGACTCCATTCGCCCACTCACCCCTTTTAATTGAGATACAGTACTTTCAAGTTTTCCTAAGTCATACCCTAAAGACAATAATGTGGCAGCCACTAAAAGTAGGTTGCTAACATTAAACTCTCCCACTAAAGGACTTTGGAATTGACCATTTCCCCAACTAGACTGAAAGGTAATACTTACACCTTGTGGATTAATTTTTATGGCTGACACTTTTAACCAATTATCTTGTTTAGAAATAAAATCGGGACAACAACTTACCGCTACCGCATCAGAAAAAATCGATAACCATTGTTGCCCAATAACATCATCGGCATTTATTATTTTATGTTGACAATTTAGCTGACTAAATAAGATTTTTTTTGCATCAGCATAATTTTTCATAGTGTGATGATAATCAAGATGATCGCGACTTAAATTTGTAAAAATTGCAGCATCAAAAAACAAGCTATCCACACGATGTTGAACTAAGCCATGCGAAGATACTTCCATGGCTGCAAAATCCGCACCTTCCCGCACAAAATGTGCTAAGTTTTTTTGAATTTCAATTGCTGATCCCGTGGTATTCGTCGAAGAATTTACTTTACCTAATAAGCCATTACCAATAGTTCCCATAACCGCACTGGTTTTACCTAAAATTTGTACCCATTGAGCCAATAACTGTGCAATAGTTGTTTTACCATTTGTACCTGTCACGCCAACAAGAGAAAGCTTGCGCGAAGGGTTTCCATAAAATTGACCTGCTAAATAGGAAAGTTTTTCCTTTAACTGATAAAAATAAACTAAAGGCGTATTGTGCTTATATTCTATTTGTAAATGTTGTTCAGCAAAATCTGCTTCCACTAGAAGCATGCTAGCGCCCTTGCGAATAGCCATATCAATAAAATCTCGTCCATCAACAAGATGTCCTTTTATGGCAACAAAGAGATCACCTTGTTGCACCAGGCGACTATCAAGGGTCATATTTAATAAAGATAAAGCTAAAAGACCTTGAGGAAAATCTTTCCCCAAGGTTTCATTATTTAATAAATGCTTTAATGTTGACATTTTTATCTCTCGCCCTCTATAACATTTTTATCATCTTCTTTTTTATTTAAGTAAACGGTTCTTTTCACCGTTTTTACTACTTTTTTACCATCAGGTATTACATTGGTGGCTCTTAAAGCATACCCCATAATCTGGGAGAAAACAGGTGCTGCAACCGCCCCACCATAGTAAAAATCTGATTGTGGATCATCTATTAAGACAACTAATGCATAACGAGGATTTGTTATCGGCGCAATACCAGCTGTATAAGCGAGATAATGATTAACATATTTACCATTCTCAACTTTTTTTGCTGTACCTGTTTTTATCCCAACACGATAACCTTCAACCATAGCTCGTTTATTTTTTTCCGCTACTTCTTCAAGCATGCCAACTATTTCTCGAGTCACTTTTTCTGGAAAAACGCGTTTACCTACTACTGGAGGATCAACTTTGGTAATAGATAAAGGACGATAAATACCAAAACTTCCTAAGGTTATGTAAGCTCGTACTAATTGTAATGGTGTCGTTCTCAAACCATATCCATAAGCAGTACTTGCAATACTAAAATCAGACCATTTTTTTCGATTAACGGGTAACATACCTTTTTGTTCCCCTACTAATCCTAACTCTGTTGGTTTTCCAAAGCCTGCTTTTTGATAAGTCTCCATTAATACTTTTGGACCAAAACGTAAGGCTAAACGACTCACTCCTCGGTTACTGGAATTTTTTAAAATATCATCTAAACTTTGTTCATTTCGTGGTGCAACATCTTTAATTCCATGCCCATTTAACATAAACCCACGCGTATTAATAATTTCATCTCGCTTAACCACTTTATGTTCTAATGCGGCTAATACAACAAAAGGCTTAACTGTTGAACCTGGCTCAAAGGTATCGGTTATGGTTCTATTGCGTACAGTTCCTGATAATGGATCGATATCTTCGCGATTGTTTGGATTATAGGACGGCGCATTAACCATAGCTAAAATCTCACCCGTTTGGATATCTACTAAAACTGCAGACCCAGATTTTGCTTTATTTAATGCCACGGCTTTTTTTATTTCATCAAAAGCCATGGATTGTAATTTTAAGTCGATGCTTAAATGCAAACTTTGAGCATCATATTTTTTAATATCTCGAATATCTTCAATAACTTTACCAGAACGATTTTTACGGTAGCTACGGCTCCCTGCTTTTCCCTGTAAAAACTGGTTAAAGCTTTTTTCTACGCCATCAATTCCTTCTCCATCAATATTGGTATAACCTAAAAGATGGGATGTTTCTTCACCTTCCGGATAAAAACGTCTTGATGTATTACGTAATACAATACCTGGTAAATGCAATTTACGAATATAATCAGCGATTGGTGTAGGGGTTTGCTTGGATAAATATAAAAATCTTGAATGAGCATGAAGTTCAATAAGTTTAACTAAATCAGCATAAGATAAATCAAGTTCTTTCGCTAACGCTTCCCATTTTATTTTATCTTTGACTAAACTATTTATCTCTTCATTATTATTACTGTTCTTAGTTTTTACCTTGCCTAAAATAACTTTTGGATCAGCAATAATGGATTTCATCGCCACACTTACCGCTAATAATTTACCATTACGATCTAAAATATCGCCTCGAGAAGCTAATAATTTCTCACTACGTAAAGAACGTTTATCTGCTTCATTAGATAAATAAGAGGAATCAATGACTTGTACATACACAGCTCTTGCAATCAAAGAAAAAAGAAGAATAAAACTTGCAAATATCGCGGTAAAATAACGACCTGAAAGAAAGCTTTCTTTATAGATTACTTTTGCTTTCTTTGGCGTTGCACCTTTCAAAGTTTTATTGCGCTTAATTTTGTTTGCCTTGTGTTTTCTCATAGATTCCATTTCCATATTTTTTACATAATTATTCGTATACTAAAACTTCTTCTTTCGGATCTATTTGTTGCATATTTAATTTTTGTTTTGCTAAATTTTCTATCCGCGTTTTATCTAAAAAAATAGTTTCTTCCAGTTTTAAATTAATCGCTTCATTTTCTAAAGCTTGACGTTGCACCTGTAGTTGATTTTTTTCAATAATTAACAAACGGGTAGAATAAGTAAACCAAACCGTAAAAATCGCCGTCAATAACAAAGAAATAAGCAATACTATCAATAACTTATCCTTAAAAAATAAATCTTTTAAAATATCTAAAAAAACAGTTCTAGAAGCCGTTTCTTTCATTACAATTTCTCCGCAATACGTAATACAGCACTTCTTGAACGTGAGTTTTGTTCTAATTCCTCTTTACTTGCTTTAATGGCTTTACCAATTGTTTTTAAAGTTTGATTGCGTTCAATTTGATCATCTCGCAATGGTAAACCTTTCGGAATATCATCACCTTTCGATTGTTTACGCATAAAACGTTTTACCATACGATCTTCTAAGGAATGAAAGCTTATAATGGCTAAACGCCCCTTGGGAGCTAAGACACTTAAAGCACCAGTTAAAACATGCTCTAATTCATCTAATTCAGCATTAATATAAATTCGAATAGCTTGAAAGCTACGGGTGGCAGGATGTTTATGTTTATCTTTGAAAGGTACGCTATCTGCAATTAAATTAGCTAATTCTAAGGTTGTTGTTAAGCATTTTGTGCCGTTTTCAATCGCCTCTTGATTAAATTTTACAATAGCATCAGCAATGCGTTTCGCAAAGCGTTCTTCACCAAAAGTTTTAAGTACCCAAGCCAAATCTTGAGCTGAAACTTGCTGTAACCATTCACTGGCAGATAGACCTTGAGTTGTATCCATTCGCATATCTAATGGACCATCTTTCATAAAGCTAAATCCTCGTTCTGCATTATCAAGCTGTGGCGAAGATACCCCAAGATCAAGTAAGATACCGTCAATTTTACCGGTTAATCCTAACTTTTCACAAATTTCTGGTATGGCTGAGAAACAATTATGCTCAATATGAAAACGTGGATCTTGTATTTTTTCGGCCTCTGCAATAGCTAATGGATCACGATCAATAGCAATTAAACACCCTGTTGGATCTAACTGTGATAATAAATAGCGAGAATGTCCGCCACGTCCAAAAGTACCATCTATATAAATTCCACCCGGTTTTAATGCAAGACCGTCAACTGTCTCTTTTAAAAGGACGGTAAAATGCTCATTGGAAGAAAAAGTTGCTTGCATGTTCATAGATCTCACTTAAGTTATAGATTATTAATAAAAAGAAGGTGTTATATGAGGGTTGTTATAGGGAAAGAGAGGCTAATGCTTCATTTAAAGCGACTTGTCCTGATGCTCCCAAAGCCATATCTTGTTCAATTTGAGCTTGCCATTGAGCTTCACTCCAAATTTCAAATTTATTTAATTGGCCGACTAACATAATACTCTTTTCTAATTTAGCATGTTGTCGTAATGGTGCGCTCAACAAAATTCTACCTACAGTATCTAATTCACATTCTGTCGCATAACCAAGCATTACCCTTTGTAAGCTCCGTTGTACAGGATCAAAATTAGATAAACTTAATAATTTTTGCTCGACAATTTCCCATTCATGTAACGGATAAAGTAATAAACAAGGCTGGCGAATATCCACTGTGCAAACAAGATGTCCCTTATTTTTTTCAAGAATTTCCGGGCGATAACGAGTAGGGATGATCATTCTCCCTTTTTTATCTAAATTTACCGCCTGTGCTCCTCGAAACATAAATGATCCTGATTTAAGTCTCAACAATTGCTAATTACAAAAAAATAGCTCATTTTAAGCAATTTTTACCACAAATTACCACCTTTTAACACCGCATAAGTTTATTATGAGCGTAATAAAATTGCAAACAGTTTAAACAATTTTACTGAACGATATTTAATATTATGACTTGAATATTAAATAAGAGAAAAATAGGTTAATTTTTTTTGAATTTCCAAGCGGCAAAGATATAACCAATATTTCTGTGATGGATACTTTTTATAGCTTTCATTATCCATAAAATATTCTTCTAAAATAGAAGCTGATGGTCGCTGTGGCACTTGCTTTAGTAAGCGTGTAATGGCTGGTATGCTTGAAAATAATGGACGATGATAATAAGCAAAATTCTGTAAGATCTTAATGTCATCTTTATTAAGTGTGTAATCTATTTCTGTATAAGGAATATTAGCTTTTAATATATTAACTAAAGGATGTTTAATTAAAGGAATATTACGTTGAAATAACTTATTTGCTTGTTGGATAAAATATTTTCCAGCCTCTGTTAAACCATATAAAGCCACCACAGAATAACATCCGCTACTCGCTATTTGAGAATCACTTAAATACACCAATTGAAAGCCACATTTTTGCCAAAATGCCATAAGTTGTGGTTCGTAGCCAAAACTTACTGAAACAAAATCAAGCTCTTGCTGTTCTTTCAACTGCTGATAGAAATTTCTCACTAATTGCTGACCAATACCTTTACCTTGTAAATTAGGCTGTACCGCAATACGTGATATTCGGGCGGACTTTAACTGACAACAAGCATCAAGATTCGTATATTGTGTTAATAATTGTGCCACTAAATTTCCTCTTGGACGGCGCTCTCCACGTTTAATTCCTTGAATTAGCTCAGGATCTTTTATATTTCCTTCTGATATTGCCCATATTCCACCTAAAAAATCATGATCTTTTTTTCCTAAAAAGAAACTTTCATGTTCCCCATCAAATAACCGCCGTAAATCTGAAGGTGAGGTTCTGTAATGAGCTAAAGTTAATAATTGATAAAATTTCTCAAGTAAATTTTCTTCAATTAACTGCTTTTGCGTATAAAATTTACAGTCTATAGCTGTTGTAAGTTTTTTGGGTATTGTGGCAACTTTTGCTTCTGATAAAAATAAAAGATCTTCAATAAACGATTCTAAAACATCATTTTCTATACAACGTAATGGCTTGGTTAATTCAAGATGGCAAAAAGGACGAGCTATTTTTTGAATAAATTTTAAGATAAATCCCCGTCCAGTTCCCTCATAACTTTGAACGGTAGTTGTACAAATCACACACTTAAAATAATCAATAAGTTTTTTAAGAAGAGGCAGGGGAATCATTGCGGCTTCATCAATAATTAAATAATCGGCAATTATTGATGCAGGATTATTTTCTAATTGTTGCAATAAAGCATCTGGAGCCATAAAAGGGATTTCAAATTGTGAAAAATTTTGTAAAACCTGAATTGCTTTTTTATTAGGGGCCGTCACCACAAGCTGTCGCTTATTTTCTTGTAATAAGCTTTGAGATAATAATCCTGCTAAAGCTGATTTTCCTCGTCCTCTTTTTGCGGTAATGATAAAAATATCATGTTGCTTTGCTAAAATTTGCTCAAGAATTTGTTGTTGCTCAGTTGTTCCTTGTTTCTTTTCTTGTGGTGTACTCTGTGTTAATAAGGGAGGAATCTCAATATTATTTTCCAATGAATTTTGCTCTAACACCGGAAATACGTACTGTTGTACTTTACTTTTAAAAAAATTAAAAAAATTCATTGGATTCAGTACTTTTCCATCTGCCCAACGTTGACTATCATAATCTAGTTGTTTTGAAAAATTTTGCCAATCATTGAGTAAAATAAACAGAATACCACCAGCTTTTAAGGTACCCGTTGCAATGGCTAAAGCATCTAAATTAAAAGCAAAGCGTATATCAAAAATAATCCAATCATTTTCTTGGCCTAAAATATTTTTTGCCAAAGAAAACGGACAATGTAAACTTTTATCCTTTAATAATGCCGTTGTATTTTTTTGTAAAAAATACACACCTTTTCTTCCATTAAGGTGCGTATGACTAATGACGGATATGCGCTGCTCTAAGTCATTATCATCTCCAGACAAAAGGATTAATTGCCGTGTTTGTATCATACTTTTTCAGCAATATAAGGGTCAGTAAAACCTAAAGATTGCATTATTTCAGTTTCTAGGGATTCCATTTCTTCTGCTTCATCATCTTCAATATGATCATAGCCTAATAAATGTAAACAACCATGTACTGTCATATGTGCCCAATGAGCCATTAATGGTTTATCTTGTTCTTTTGCTTCTTTTTCAACAACTTGCCGACAAATAATTAAATCTCCTAGTAAAGGTAAAACCACTTCTTCAGGGCACTCAAAAGGGAAGGAGAGAACATTAGTTGATTTATCTTTATTACGATAAGTTCGATTTAAAGTTTGACTTTCTTCTTCATCAACAATTCGAACGGTAATTTCAGGTTCCACTTGTAAAGCTCTTACAGCCAGTGTTGCCCAATGTTGGAAATCTTCAAGGGAAGGTAAATTTTCGGTATTTTTACTGACGATTTGTAAGTCAACAATCACATTTTTCATTTAATTTTCTCATTTAAAAAAGATTTAAGCATTATAAGGAGCCAAGTCTATGCATTCAATGGTAAATTCAAGGTAAGAATAATAAATTTTAGATAATAAAAAAGGGATCCTAAGATCCCTTTTTTCATACTATTTGTTTTTGCTTAATT
>SAMEA104404106__coassemble_371_pt1 | contig 48361 bp, 44 predicted proteins | sample SAMEA104404106__metabat2_high_PE_050 | metagenome-assembled genome bin SAMEA104404106 (sample SAMEA104404106) | Balaenoptera acutorostrata | reverse complement strand
CCAATCCCGTCTCACGGAATGGGGTGCTAAACGGAAGGTAATGAAAATCTCAAAATGCTTCGTTACAAAAAAATCAAATGATAGGCTTAACAAAATATCTAACCTTTGAAAATAAATAAAAAATCTATATGGACATATCTATTATTCAAACTAAAAGAGCATAACAATCAAGAATTATTGTTTAAATAGATTTGATTTATCTACGAAGAAATCTGTATTTTTTCAATAAGATAAGCTACTATTAGCAATCTAAATTTTGCAACAAAAATAACTAAAAAATTTCCTTAAGGAGCAATGAATGACTAAGAATACATCCCCTAAAATGGTGAATTTTAATGAAGCTACTCGTGTACAAATTCCAGCTCTTATGCATTTAATGCGCCTAGGTTATCAATATTATGGAAAAATTTCAGTTGATGATGCAAATAAAAAATATGATCCAGATACCAATATTTTATTAGATATTTTTGAACAACAATTTAAAAAACTTAATCCTGAAAATAAAGGAGAGTGGGCTGAGGTTTTACGAGAAATTCGCCAAGAACTGAATTATGATGATCTCGGTAAAACTTTTTATGAACGTTTAACGACTATTTCTCCAACTAAACTTATTGATTTTGAAAACATTGAAAATAATACTTTTCATTTTACAGCTGAGTTTACTTGTAAAAATGGTGATGATGCATTTAGACCAGATATCACATTATTTATTAATGGATTACCTTTAGTATTTGTTGAAGTTAAAAGACCATACAATAAAGGGGGAATGGTAGCCGAAAGTGAGCGTATGAATAATGCTCGTTTCCCGAATAAAAAATTCAGACGTTTTATTAATATTACGCAATTAATGATATTTTCTAATAATATGGAATATGACACTTTAGGTGGAATTGTTCCTGTAGAAGGTGCTTTTTATTGTACTGGAGCAAGAGATAAAACCAAATTTAGTACCTTCAGAGAGGATAATCCCAATAATGCAGTAGTTGCCCCTTATAATGCTCAATATCATTATTTACCAATCGTTCCAGAAATTGAGAAACAAATTTTATCGGATTTCAATTGCCAAGTATTAAAAGATAGTGAACCTTATAAAACCAATTTAGATCCCAATACTCCAACAAATAGAATTTTAACCTCAATGTGTTCACCAGAACGTTTACTGTATTTATTAAAATACAGTATTGCTTATGTACGTATGGAAAAAGAAGTTGACGGCAAAATTGAGCAAACAGATCAAAAACATATTATGCGTTATCAACAACTTTTTGCGAGTTTGGCTGTACGAGAAAAAATTGGCCAAGGCGTTAAATCTGGTGTTATTTGGCATACACAAGGAAGTGGTAAAACTGCCTTTTCGTATTATTTAACTAAAGTATTAACCGATTATTTCGCCAATAATCATCAAGTGGCAAAATTTTATTTTGTGGTGGATCGTCTTGATTTATTAGAACAGGCTAGCCAAGAGTTTGCGGCGAGAGGATTAGATGTAAAAACCGCGAGTACACGTTCTGAGTTAATGCAGCAATTTAATACTTTCCAATCTCAAGAGGGTAATAGCGGTAAAGCTGAAATTACCGTAGTGAATATTCAACGTTTTGAAGAAAATCATGAAAAAGTTGATTTATCTAATTATGCTACAAATTTACAACGTATTTTTATTGTTGATGAGGCTCACAGAAGTTATAACCCTACAGGCTCTTTTTTAGCAAATTTAATAGAAGCTGATCCGAATGCTATAAAAATCGCCTTAACAGGCACACCATTATTAAAAGCAGAAAGAGCATCCTGGAAAATTTTTGGTAATTACCTTCATACATATTATTACGATAAATCAATTCAAGATGGTTATACCTTAAAAATTATTCGTGAGGATATAGCAACGGAATATCGTGAAAAATTAACCGAGATTCATGACAAATTAAACACCCTAATTACCAAAAAAGATCTCACAAAAAATGCCATTATTGAACATGATAATTATGTCAAATCTCTACTTGAATACATTATTACAGACTTAGTGAAATTTAGAACGCTCAATGGGGACAATACATTAGGCGGCATGGTTATTTGTGAAACAAGTAAACAAGCAAGAAAGTTATATAAATATTTTAACGAGATTCAAGAAAACCTTAATAAACAATTACCATCAAGAATTAATCTTATTCCAGGATTAATTTTGCATGATAGTGACGATAAAGAAACAAGAAAGCAAGTTGTCCATAATTTTAAACGGAACATGACAGTGGATATTCTCTTCGTATTCAATATGTTATTAACAGGCTTTGATGCACCACGTTTAAAACGTTTATATTTTGCTCGTAAATTAAAAGATCATAATTTATTACAAGCATTAACTCGTGTAAATCGTCCTTATAAAGATCATAAATATGGTTATGTTATCGATTTTGCGGATATTAAACGTAATTTTGAAGAAACCAATAAAGCTTATATTAAAGAGTTAAAACGTTTTAATGATGTAGAAGAAACTGGTGAAGGTAATGAAATTGATACGTTGGGTCAAATATTAGCGGATCCTGAAGAATTAATGCAGAACTTACGAGAAGGGGAGCAAGTATTATTTACTTATAATACAGATAACCTAGAGATCTTTAGCCAAGAAATTGCTGATGTAGATAAGCAAGAATTATTAAAACTAAAAGCTATTTTAGAAAAAGTGAAAGACAGTTTTAACTTAATTAGAACTTTTGGTGATGAAGAGCTTAAAGCAAAAATGAAAGATTTTCCCATTGCAACATTACCAACCATGCTTATTGAATTAAAAAATCGAATTAATACCTTAAATCAAAAAGAAGCCTTTGAAGGGAAGACAGATTTTCAATTTGCCGTCAATAAAGCTATGGAAAATATTGAATTTGATTTCCGCTCTTTAGGGGAAGAAGAATTAAAAATTATTGATAACGGTGAAGAACTCGAAAGAGCATGGAAAAAAACAATTCGAGAATTTGAGCAAAATATTGATAAGGAAGATCCTGAATATCTTGAATTATTAGATGTTTTTAGACTTCGTTTTAAAGAAAAAGGTTTTAAAATTTCGGCTGATCAATTTAAAGAAGAATACAATGAAAATCTTGAAGCCCTAAAAGAAATTATAAAACGCTTAAATACCTTAAAACGTAAAAATGAAGAATTAAAACGCAAATATTCTGATGATGAAAAATTTATGCGCGTACATAAACGTATAAGAGAAGAGAATCAACGTAGAAAACAAGCACACAAAGAGTTGATTATTACTGAATATGATAGAGATATTTACAACGCGTTAAATACGATTAAACAAGAAATTGATCAAAAAGTGTATGACCGTAATAGTATTTTAAAACAGGATGACTACTTTGATAAAACTGTTATGCGTGAAGTGAAAGTTGGGGTTACAAAATATAATATGGATATTCCAAGAGCTGAACGTAAATTTATCAAAGAAAAAATCACTAAAGAATATATTGAACAATATAACGCACTTTATAAAGTGTATTAATGGAGAAAGTGAATGAATCACGAAATTGAATTAAAAACCAAGCAACTTATTGATGAATTAAAAGCAACTTGTCAAGCATTTGGCTTAGGTAATGATGGTAATGAATATAAGATAATTACCCAAGTATTTTTATATAAATTTATTTGTGACAAATTTGGTGCAGAAGCGAAGAAAGAGAATGCAACCTTAAGAAATGCAGAAAAATGGGAACAAGCTTATGCGGAAATGTCAGAAGATGATCGTGAAGATTTATTTGATGATTTAGAAGCAGATATTCCACGTTTAAACCCAGAACATTTAATTGCTAACCTTTGGAATCAACAAGCTAAAGGGGATTTTGATTCTATTTTTGACGAGACCATGATTGATATCGCCGAAAAAAATAATGGAATATTTGCTACAACAACCACAGAAAAAACACAGATTCCTATTTTTGAAAAATTAACGGTACATATTACTGATGATTCTCAACGAGCGAAATTTGCACGAGCATTAGTGGATAAATTAAATAACTTTTCTTTTGAAGAAGCCTTTAATCAACAATATGATTTTTTTGCCTCTATCTTTGAATATTTAATTAAAGACTATAATACTGCTGGTGGTGGTAAGTATGCAGAATATTATACACCTCATGCTATTGCCACTATTATGGCACGTTTATTAGTTCCAGAAGATGCTGATTTACATAATATGGAAATCTATGATCCTTCAGCAGGTACGGGGACATTATTAATGGCTTTAAGCCATCAAATTGGCGAAGATAAATGTACTATTTATTCACAAGATATTTCTCAACGTTCAAATAAAATGTTGAAACTTAATTTAATTTTAAATAATTTAGTTTCTTCTTTAGATAATGCAGTACAAGGCGATACCTTGGTAAGCCCTTACCATAAATCTGACGATGGTCAACATTTAAAACAATTTGATTATGTAGTGAGTAACCCACCATTTAAAATGGACTTTTCAGAAAATCATGCGGTATTAAGTAAAAAAACAACACGTTTTTGGGCGGGCATTCCTAATATCCCAAGTAAGAAAAAAGAATCCATGTCTATTTATAGTTTGTTTATTCAGCATGTGATTAATTCTTTAAAAGAAGCAGGCAAAGGGGCGATTGTTGTTCCTACTGGTTTTTTAACCGCAAAATCAGGTGTAGAGAAAAAGATTTTAAGCAAAATTGTGGACGAGAGAATTATTAGTGGCGTTATTTCTATGCCTTCAAATGTTTTTGCCAATACAGGTACCAATGTTTCCGTTTTATTTTTTGAAAAAACAAAACAAAAGGAAATAAAAAATAATTTAACCGATGAAGAGAAAGAAGAAGCACAAAAACAACAAGAGATTTTAAATAATCAGAAAAACGTTATTTTAATTGATGCCTCTAATTTAGGGGAAGAATATAACGATGGTAAAAATAAAAAACGTCGTTTACGCCCTGAAGAAATCGAAAAAATTATTGAAACCTTTAGAAATAAAGAAAGTGTTGATGATTTATCTATTGCAGTTAGTTATAACCAAATTAAAGAGAAAAATTATTCTTTAGCCGCAGGGCAATATTTTGAAGTGAAAATTGAATATAGTCCGCTAACGCAAGAAGAATTTAAAGTAAAAATGGATAATTTTAAAAGTGAACTTGATAATTTATTTATAGAAAGTAATTCTTTGCAGAAAGATATTACTGAGCAATTAAAAAAGGTAAGTTATGAATAAAGAGTTTCAAATATATGATTTACAAGATTTATGCATTGATATAATTGATTGTCCTCATACAACACCAAAATGGAAAGATTACGGTATAACAGTTATTCGTAATTATAATATCAAGGATGGTAAATTAGATTTTTCAAAACCGTCTTATGTAGATGAAAGTACTTATACTGCAAGAACTAAACGTGGAGTACCAGAATATAATGATTTGATAATTTCTAGAGAAGCTCCTATGGGGGCTGTAGCATTGATTCCTAAAAATTTAGTATGTTGTTTAGGGCAACGATTAGTATTATTAAAAATAAATAAAGAGGTTTGTAATCCGAAATATTTATTATATGTAATGCAATCTAAATATGTTAAAGATCAAATCAAACAAATAGATAAAACAGGATCTATAGTTAGTAATTTAAATATTGGTGATTTAAAAAAATTAAAAATACCAATCATAAAAGAACAAGAGAAAGTTTCATTATTATTATCTAAGTTAGATAAAAAAATTGAAACAAATAATAAAATAAATAAAAACTTAGAAGCACAATTACAGTTACTTTATGATTATTGGTTTACACAATTTGATTTTCCTGATGAAAATAATCAACCTTATCAATCTTCAGGCGGTAAAATGGTTTGGAGTGATGAGTTAAATCGTGAGATACCTGAAGGGTGGGGTGTTGAGTCTGTAACAAAATTATTAGATATTATTACAGGTAAAGAAAATGCAAATCATGCAACTATAAATGGAAAATATAAATTTTTTACATGCTCTCAATCAGAATCAAAATGTGATGATTATAAATTTAATGGTAAAGCTATTTTAATTGCTGGTAATGGAGATTTTAATGTTAAACATTATAGTGGTAAATTTAATGCTTATCAGCGAACTTATGTATTAATCCCTAAAAATGATATTTATTATGCTGCTATTTATTTAGTGTCAAAAGGGTTAATTAATAAATTTAAAAGTGGTTCGAATGGTTCAATAGTAAAATTTATTACAAAAGGGGATGTTGAGAATATTAAAATAATAGTACCTAATAATTTAGAATATTATAAGATTTTAAATAAAATTATAGAAAATATTGAAATAAATAGAAGTGAAAATGAAAAATTAATTTCTTTGAGGGATTTTCTTCTTCCACTATTAATGAACGGTCAGGCAAAGATTGTTGAGTAGTTAAATCCCTCTTTTTATTGCATTATAAATCTGCATCTGAACATTTTAAGTTGAAATGGTTGGATGCAGATTTTTTACTTTTCATATATTTTGTCCCAAACATTGATCTTTAGTCCCAAGGTTGTTATAGTGTTCCAAATTACTTATTGTGTGAGAGAAAGGTTGATAAAATGAAAAAAGCTAACATTATAAATTTAATTAAATATTATACGGAAAATAATGATGCTGGGTTTAGGAATGAAGCATATCAGATTGCTAATGAGTTTGATAAATTGGGGGATTATCAACTATCAGAATATATAATGGCATTACTTTCTAATGCTAATACATTCATTCCTCAGATTAGCAATAGTGATTTAAATTTTGTAAAAAAAATGGAAGTAAATGGAGATCCTTTACCTCTTCCTGAAGATATAGAGGCCGATATTATAGGTATAGTTAATGCCGTAGGCCATAAGATAGGAATTAATAAGTTTTTATTTCAAGGGGACCCAGGAACAGGGAAAACAGAAACAGTAAAGCATATTGCAAGGATTTTAGGGAGAGAATTATTTATCATTGATTTTGCTTATGTAATTGATAGTAAACTTGGTCAAACAGGTAAAAATATATCTGACTTATTTGATGAAATTAATGCTCTTACAAATCCTGAGAAGGTAGTTGTTTTATTTGATGAAATTGATGCGTTGGCTTTAGATAGAACTGATTCACATGACTTAAGAGAAATGGGACGAGCTACAACCTCAGTATTAAAAGGGCTAGATAATTTAAATAGTAGAATTTTATTAATAGCTACTACTAATTTATTTAAACACTTTGATAAAGCATTAATTAGAAGATTTGATTCTGTAATAGATTTTAATAGATATTCAAGAGAAGATTTAATTGATATAGCTGAAATTATATTAAATTATTATTTACCTAAATTTAAAAATGCAACTAGAAATATTCGATTGTTTAAAAAAATCATATCTTTAATGAAGGATATTCCTTACCCTGGAGATTTAAAAAATATAATCAAAACAGCATTGGCATTTAGCAATCCAAATGATGAATATGATTATTTAAAAAGATTTTATAAATTTGCATCTAAGGATATAGATAATTCATTAAAAAATTTAAAAGATAAAGGTTTTACTGTTAGAGAAATTGAAATTTTAACAGGTGTATCTAAAAGTCAAGTATCTAGAGAATTAAAAGGATAATATTTATGAATGAATTATTACAATTGAAAGGTAATTTTCAACAAAAAAAATCTAATAGTAAACCTGGACCTTCAAATATACCAAAAGAGAAATCCATAACAATAGAACATTTATTTACTTTAAAAAATGATTTAGAAAAGGTTAGAGATTTTTGGCTTAATGAATCATTAAATATAAAACCTTTAATAAGTTTATATTATATTGATGTAATAGCAAAATCTAATAGAATTAAAGCAATTCTTGAAAGTGGAATTAACAGAAACAATGATTCTATTGTAGGTGCAAAATTCACAAATACTGAACGTAAAAAGCATATAATAACACATTGTATTACAGATGAAATTTTACTAGATGCTATTAATAATATTGATAATGTAATTAAAATTATTAAATCAAACTTTAACAGTGAAATAACACACGATGATATAAATGATATAAATAAGCATGTATATGATGATATTTTCAATGAAAATAGGATTGTAGATATATCTAAAACAAAATTTGTAAATATTGTTGTAGATTCTTATTATTTAGAGAATTTTGGTGTAGAAAGAAATATAGATAACTTACAAGAAACCGCAATTATTACTTTGTATGATACAGGTACAAAAACTGAAAATATAATGCGTCAACTTAATATTGACCTATTAGATGTTCGATATATTGATGAAACAACTATCCTTTTATCCCCAGAACAATATGAGATATTGAAATCTAAAGCTCCATATTTAATTGCAATGGCAGTAAGAGATATATCGAGCTTAGAAAAAGAAACTATTCTTAAGAATGATTGTGTACAAATGTCCATCCCTAAACCAAAAAATGAACCAACAGTTGGGGTTATCGATACGATGTTTGATGAGAATGTTTATTTTTCTGAATGGGTAGAGTTTGAAAATAAAGTCGATAGTAATATTTCATTAAATGATGAAGATTATCAACATGGAACTATGGTTAGCTCTATTATTGTAGATGGTCATACAAATAATCCAGAGTTAAATGATGGTTGCGGTAGATTTAAAGTTAGACATTTTGGAGTATCCACTAGTGGGTATTTTAGTTCCTTTTCAATATTACGTTCAATTAAGGAAATAGTTGAAACCAATAAAGATATTAAAGTATGGAATCTATCATTAGGTTCATCTTTAGAAATAAATGAAAATTTTATATCTCCAGAAGCTGCTATCTTGGATAAAATTCAATTTGAGAATAACGTAATATTTGTTGTTTCAGGAACGAATAAAGATAATAGAAATATGGATGTTAAAAGAATTGGGGCACCTGCAGATTCTATTAATTCATTAGTAGTTAATTCAGTTGGATTTAATGGAAAACCAGCCTCTTATTCAAGAGAGGGGTTAGTATTATCTTTTTTTAATAAACCTGATGTTAGTTATTATGGTGGAGATGATAAAAAAGGTATATCTGTATGTGCGTCATCAGATACTATGATGAGAGTTTCTGGTACATCATTTGCAGCGCCATGGATAACTAGAAAAGTAGCTTATTTAATCGAAATATTAGGATTATCGAGAGAATTAGCGAAAGCTTTATTGATCGATTCTGCTGCAAAATGGGAAAAAAATCCTTATAGTTCGCAATTAATTGGTTACGGAGTAGTACCAATTAAAATAGAGGATATTATAAAAACACCAGATGATGAAATAAAATTTATGGTGAGTGGAATATCTCAAAAATATGACACTTATAATTATAATATTCCTATACCAGAAGATGGCAATGAAAAACAACCATTTATATCTAAAGCTACTTTATGTTATTTCCCTAATTGTTCAAGAAATCAAGGAGTTGATTACACTAATACTGAATTGGATATTCATTTTGGAAGATTACAAAAAAATAAAAAAAATGGTTATATAACGATAAAAACTATTGATGATAATAAACAAGCTGATGAAGCTAAGATCTTAATGTATGAGGGTACCGCGCGTAAATTATACCGAAAATGGGATAATGTAAAACATATTCGAGAAAACATAAAAACACCAACGGGTAAAGTAAGGGCTCCTAAGATTAAGAAAGAAAATGGATTATGGGGAATTAGTATAAAAACAAAAGAACGATTAAATACTCGAGATGGTAATAATCTTAATTTTGGATTAGTTGTAACTTTAAAAGAAGTAAATGGTATAAATCGAATAAATGAATTTATACAACAATGTTTTTTTAGAGGTTGGCTTGTTAATCGCATTGATATTGAAAATCGAATTGATGTATACAATAAAGCAGAAGAAGAAATTACTTTTGAATAATTATTTTTAAATTTTCATTTTAGATATGAGGTACTTATGGTATTAAAATTTTCAGGTTCTTTTGAAGATCTTCAACAAAAATTAGTAAGTCTTGGTAGAGATTGGGATACAAATCAACCAAATAAAAAAGTATTTAAATATAATCAAGGTGTTATGAATTGGTTTGAATCTACTGGAACAATTTCTTTTCAAGGAAAAAATCCAGGTAAATTAGAGTTGGAAAATAAAGTACCTTATTTATTGTATCCACAAGAATTTACTTTGAAAGAACAAGAGAAAGTAGATGATCCTAATTCTTTAGAAAATATAGATTCTAATACAATGAGTAGTAAAAGTGCTGATACCTCTTTAGAGAGAAAATATTTAACAACAGGGATAAATGAAGGTGAATTAGTTATAGGTATAGTAAGTGCTGTCGGTACTGATGATAGTAAAGTAATTGAGACATTATCAAATAGATTAGAAAGATTTGGATATAACGTGAAAAAAATAAAAGTTTCAGAAAGTTTATCTAAAAAAATAACTAAGAATGAGTTTGAAAGAATCAAATATTATATGCAAGAGGGTGATCGATTACGTCTAGAAAGTAATAATAATGGTATTTTAATGACATCGGTAGCATCAAAGATAAAAGAATTAAGAGAGTTAGACGAATGTGAGAATAAGAAAAATGTTTATATTATAAGTTCTTTAAAACATCCCGATGAAGTAGGACTGTTACGTAAAATTTATAGTGATGGTTTTTATTTAATAGGTATTCATACAGATGAAAGAAGAAGGCATCAATATTTGACAGTAGAAAAAGGGATATCTCAAGAAAATGCTAAAGAATTAATTAAAATAGATGAAGATGAAAGCGTACCTCATGGGCAGAAAACACGAGATACGTATCATTTATCAGATTTCTTTTTAAATGTTGGGAATAGAGATGATCAAATGAAAAATCATTTACAACGCTTTTTAGAATTAATATTTTCTAATCCTTATTTAAATCCAACTTTTGATGAGTTTGCAATGTTTATGGCTTTTAATAGTTCCGTTAGATCGGGAGATTTATCTCGTCAAGTTGGTGCTGTTATTAGTAAAAATAAACAAATTATAGCTACAGGAGCAAATGATGTACCTCAATCAGGAGGCGGATTATATTGGGCTGAAGTAGATGAAGATAGCGGTGAGATTAAAGATTCTCCAGATGGCAAAGATTATACTCGTGAGGTAGATTCTAATAAAAAAACACAACGAGAAATTATAACTGATATTGTAGATAATTTAAGAAAAAATGATTTTTCAGAAGAAGATTTAGAAAAAATAGAAAAGGTATTACAAAAAAGTAAAATTTCAGATTTAACAGAATTTGGTCGAGTTGTACATGCGGAAATGGAGGCTTTGTTATCTTGTAGTAGAGTTGGGATGCCAACGATTGGTACAACACTCTATTGTACAACTTTTCCTTGTCATAATTGTACAAAACATATTATTGCAAGTGGAGTTAAGCGTGTAGTTTATGTTGAACCTTACCCAAAAAGTAAAGCATTAGATTTTCATTCAGAATCTATAGAGCCTAAATCTGAAAATACCAATAAAAGAACCAATGATGATTTAAATCATAGAATGATATTTGAAGATTTTACAGGAGTTGGTCCTAGAAGATTTTTGGACCTATTTTCTATGAACCTTGGAAGAGGATCTAAATTACGCAGAAAAGATAAAACAACAGGAAAAACTGTAGATTGGGATAAAAAAACAGCTCCAATTAGAACTCCATTAATTTCTAAATCGTATTTAGAAATTGAAAATGAAGCAATAAATATGTGGAATGAGATTGAAAGTAAATCTAATTAAATTTTTAGTGCTTAAAATGTTATTGTAAATTAAGGATAAAGAATGCTAACTTGGAATGATATTGAGAAATTTATTAAAAAACCTAACTCAATAAAAGAAAGTCAATTTTTAGAATGTAAAAAAGCCACAAATGATTTACCAAGAGATTTTTGGAAATCATTTAGTGCTTTTTCTAATACTGAAGGGGGATTTATTTTATTAGGAATTAGTGAGGATAAGGAGAATAATCAGGTTTTTAAAATTACAGGAGTGAAAAATCCTCAAAAAATTGTAGATGATTTATTTTCTCAAATCCGATCTGAAAAAATCAATGTAAATAATTTAGATAATGAAGATATAAAATTTAATACTGGGATTTATTTAGAAAAAAATATTATTGCTATTTATGTAAAAAAAGCAGAAAACAATGATATTCCAGTTCATTTAAATGGTGAACTAAGTCAATCATATAAACGCTTTAATTCGGGGGACCATAAGTTAACTGCTATAGAATTAAAAAATATTATTTCTAGTTACTCTAAGCTTAATAAAGATAGTTTAATTATTAAAAATACATCATTGGAACATATTAATTTAAATACTTTAGAAAAGTATAAGAATTTTTTAAGGTCAATAAATTCTTCGCATAAGCATCTAAGTTTAAGTAATTTGGAGTTTTTAAAAAGCATTAATGCATATGGAACAGATTTTCAAACTGGAGAGGAAGGGTTAACATATTCTGGTATTTTAATGTTTGGAAAAGTTTATATTATTAGGCAATTACAAGAATTATCACATTATTTTTTAGAATATCAAGAAATTGAAGATGATCAACGATATTCTCAACGTATTACTATTGATGATTTAGAAGATGGTAATTTATTTGAATTTTATTTAAAAATATCTTATTTACTTTTAAACTTAGCCAAAAATAATCATTTTAAATTAGATAATTTAACTAGAATAGAAGAAAATCAAATAACAGAAGCATTAAGGGAAGCCTTAGTTAATACTTTGACTCATGCTGATTATTTTAATGATCAGATAGCAATTCGTATTATAAAAAATAAAAATCAATTAATTTTTGAAAATCCTGGTGCTATGTTAGTGTCTGTAAATGAAGCAATTAATGGTGTTCGTTCTTGCTGTCGTAATTCAACATTACATAATATTTTTAGAACTATAGGGTTATGTGAAAGACAAGGAAAAGGGATTGAAACAATTTTTTTAAATTGGAATAAAGATTTATTAACTACTCCTGAATTAACACCTGAATTAACAAAAACAACATTAAAATTAATATTACAAGATGGAGTTACTCTTAAATCAATTCAAATATTAAATGATTATTTTGGAAGTTCATATGTAGGATTAAAAAAATTCTATAAAAATATATTAATTTTTACAGTTATTAATGATCTATGGATTAATCATCAGATTCTATTGAATAATTTTAGAGGAACTTATACTGGGCGAGATATAACATTAGCATTAGCGTTTTTAGAAAAGAAAGAATTTTTAAAGAGTATTTCTAAATCTAAAAAAAGAAATAAACTTTTTATTTTACCTTGGGTTAATATAGACAACCCAAAAATGCTTTTAATTAATCAAAATAGTAGGATGTTTGATACGAATAATAATAGATTGAATGAGCAAAAAATAGAAACATTATCTTTAAATAGAGATGAGTATGGAAGAATTATTAAAGGTAATGATAGAGTTCTTGATGATATTAAAGAAATAGATCCTAATTTCATTGAAGATTTAAAGAAAAAGATCCCAGTTTTATTTTCTAAGAAGCAAAAAAAACCATTTAATGAAGTAAAAAAAATTGTTTTAGAATTATGTCAAGATCAATTTATATCTAGTAATGCTTTATGTGATTTATTAAAGATGAGTCCTTCAGCATTAAGTCGTCATTTAAAGAGATTAACACAAGAAGGATTTCTTAAATTAGCTTTCCCTCATCAAATTACTCATCAGGAGCAATCATATAAAACAATTAACAATTTTTAAGGGTGATCTTTAAAATAATTAGCTTATGCATTAACTTTTTAACTCATTGATTTTTAAAGAAAATAATATTTAATAAATTTGATTTGATAATGATTGACTTAAGTATTAGCTTATGCATTAAAACTATAACTTATTGATTATTAATAATTAATTTAGTTAATTTAATAATGACTACATTATAAGTTAGCTTATGCATTAAAACTATAACTTATTGATTATTAATAATTAATTTAGTTAATTTAAGAATAACTACATTATAAGTTAGCTTATGCATTAAAATTATAACTTATTGATTTAAAAGACTTATATTGTTTGATTAATAGTAATCATTTTTTAGATAACCACCAAAACAAATTAACAAGGATCCCCATGGCCAACTCAAACACCGAACACAGTAAAGAACTCCGTCGTAAAACCGCAGCTGCTCATGCTAAAAAGCAAATGGAATTAGGTTTAATGAAACAAATCACCATGCGTGCAGCTACTCCCATAATTGATGATTTTGATGCCATTGCCGCAGAGCTTGGTTTATCCCGCCCTAAAACCTTAGAAATCTTGTGTCAGCTTTATTATGAGAGTAAAAATGATGCGAAAGAGTGAGCTTAAATTTTTAGCTAAACAGTTTAAATTTAGCAAAAAATAAACCTATACTTGTCCCGTTTTTTTGATAAAATACGGGACAAGTTTTTTTTGCGTTAAGGTTTATTTTTTTATGAATGTATCTGAATTTATTAAGAAAAAGATAAATAGATTACCTAAGTCATATATATTCACCTCTAGTGATTTTAGTCAAGAGGTGGAAAATAAAAGTGCGGTAGTAAAAGCATTAAATCGCATGGTTCAAAATGGCGAGCTAAGAAAGATCTCGCAAGGGCTTTTTTTTAAACCTGAAATGAGTATGTTTGGTGAATTACAACCACCTCAGGAGCAAATTGTAAAAGATTTATTAATAAGTAATGGCAAGCTTGTCGGGTATTTAACAGGGTATAGCATATATTCTAAGCTTGGGCTCACGACACAAGTGAGTAATACGATTCAAATTGGTAAAAATGACGTTCGAGGATTGTTCAAGCGTGGCCAATATACTATTTCTTTTATTAAGCAAAAAAATACAATCACTTCAAAAAATATTCCTTTATTACAAATTTTAGATTCAATTAGATATATAAAAAATATTCCTGATACGACAATACAAAAAGCTTGTAAACGATTTATGGTGATCTTAAGTGCTTTGAAAGAAGATGAAATGAAACGATTAGTAAGGTTGTCATTGAAATATCCTCCTTCTACCCGAGCATTATTAGGATGTTTATTGGAAGAAATGGGAATTTGTTGTTTTTCTGAGGAATTAAAAAAGAGTCTAAATTCAATCACTGAATATAAGTTATTTGGTTCAGAGGTTAAGTTAATTAATGCGGATAATTGGAATATTGTATGAAACTACATTTAAATGAAATGGTTTTTAAACAAGCGGTTCAGTTTACTTCACAGCAAATGGGCATTCCTGCTATTTATATTGAGAAAGATTATTGGGTTACTTATGCTTTATCGCTTATTTTTAAAGATGAAGTTGGGAAGGTTACTGTTTTTAAAGGTGGTACCGCATTATCAAAAGCTTTTAAATTAATTGAGCGATTTTCAGAGGATATTGATTTAGTTATTTTAAAAGATATTAAAGATAGTAGTAACCAACTAACCAAGAAAATTAAAAAAATAGGAGAGCTTGTTAGTAAAGATTTAACAGAGATCGAAGAGCCTGGATTAACTCATAAAAAAGGGATGATACGTAAAACAGCACATAGTTATCCCAAAATATTTATTAAAAATACGGGACATTTTTTGTGTTTTGATATTAAAAATAAAAATAGAACTCTATGATTTAGTTATAAAAAATCATATAGCTTTGTTCTTTTCTGTATTCTCACCTAACATACTTTTTTATTAAAGGTGAACGCAGGCACAAACGCGAAACCATCACCAAAAGGCGATGGTTTTTTGTGACTAGAAAATCTTAATTATCACAATTTTCCACACAAACTTGTTTGTAAATGATATTACCACCACAAGCGTTAAAGCAGGCGTTGTATTCTAGCTGGCAAATATTACGTTGCGGGCAGTGTTGTGCTTGGTTTTTTAAGATGGCATTTAAACTTGGGGCTTGGGGTTTGTCTTTTATTGGAGAGAGCGGGGCGGATAATTTATTTAAGGCATAATTAATATTCACCAATTTTTCACAGGCAAATTTATCATTTTTATTGCAGCGATCAGAAAAATATTTTTTATCAGCGCTTAAGTCATTGAATTTAACTTGGTAAGCTTCTTTTTGTTGTTGGTAGCGTTTTTCTTTCACTGCATAATGATGAACATTGGCATGATATTTTTTCATTTCATATTCATACAGATCTTTACTTCGGGCATTGGCTTTGTCCATGCATTGGTTATAAATATTTAAGCTTTTTTGCTCACATTGGAATAAATTGGTTTTACAATTTTTAAAGCATTGAGGACGATAATTGTCTGGATATTGGTAGGTGATTTGGGTTTCATAACGTGGGGCGCAGGCACTACATAATAGTAAGAAGAATAATCCCGCGGAGATTTTGAATCGGTTCATTGTTAGGTCCTGTTGTTAATTGTAAAAATTGGCCTGAATAATACTTTTTTTTAAAGGGGGTGGCAATTGTATGATGTTATTTCCCTTTCTTTTCCTGCAATCCTTTTTTCCCCTTCTCCTCAAACTCAAAAATCGGCAAAGATAAATTCCATTTAATCGCAGATAGACGAATGGTTAACACAATACAAATGCTGATTAAAAAATTGTAAGAGCGGGGTAGGTTTAAATCTTCTAATAAACAAAAAGCAGTGGAGCCTATAATACAGGCGGTGGCATAGATTTCTTTTTGGAAAATAAAGGGAATAATACGGGCGAAAACATCACGAATAGCACCGCCACCACAGCCGGTAATGGCGCCCATTAGGACGGCAACCGTTGGGCTGAAGCCGTGGTCGAGGGTTTTTTCTGTCCCCATTATGGCAAAAAAGGCCAAGCCAATGGCGTCGGAGACAGGCAGGATCCACCAAGGGATGTTGTTGGCTTTGTTAATTAACCAAATAGTAAGGAGGCAAGTGGCGATAATGAGCCAAATGTAATTGTTGTCACTTAGCCAAAAAACAGGAAGATTCAAAATGGTGTCGCGAATAGTCCCGCCCCCAATAGCGGTAAAACTCGCAAGGACAATGACGCCCACGGCATCCATTTTTGCACGAAAAGCTAAAAGCACCCCAGAAATGGCAAACACGGCGGTGCCAAATAAATCGAGAAAATAATAGATCATAAAATTCTCCACGCGGAATAAATTGGCTAGAGATTAACATAACTTTAACATTTGTAAGTTTTTTTTATGTAAAAAGTGGAGGTGGGTCACAGAAAAATAGCGGGAAGATGAGAAATATAAGGGCGGCGGTTTGGAATATTAAAACGGCTATAAGGCAAGGCTCCCTTCACTTGCACACGGTACTTTCGGATACTGTTTCAATCCTGCGCCTGCGGCGGGGAGATTCACCGCTTTTCTTATAGCCGTACCATCATTTATTCAATATTTTGATGGCGAAGTGAATATAGCAACTCTAGAGATTGGGAGCAATATTTCATTTTTGATTATTTGCACATTCTATTAATGATTTCCTTTTTTTAATTCCTTGCACGTTGGCGAGGATTTTTTTGAGCGATGACATCTTCAAAAGTTTGGGGTTCTGTACTGAAGACGTCAGAGAAATCATTAATTAAACCAAGTCCGATGGCCATTTGAAGCATATTTTCAATGGTACCACCTTTACCGGATTCAATTCTGGCAACGGTACTAATACTGATGCACATTTCTTTAGCCAGTTGAGCTTGAGTGAGATTTTGTTTTAAACGATGGTGCTTTAAGCGTTGCCCTAAAATTTCACAAATTTCATTAGCTGCATAAAAATCAAATTTCATACTTAACAAGTCAATAATGAGTGATAAAGTGCATATTATACATTTAATCATTCAAAATTGAATGTTTATTTTTAAAAAAAGGAGGAGTATTTGAAAATGGGGTTGTGGCCTTTTTTTAGAAATTCCCCATTAAAAAAAGCCAAGGAAAATAGCCTTGGCTTGATTATTTATAATAACTTTAAGAAAAGTTTTACACTGAAGGGTTCCACACCATATGGAATTCCGGTTCTTCGGCATCGGAAATTAAACAAACAGCAAACGCCTTGTACATTTCTTCTTGCTCGTTGAGTAAGCCGATCCAAATTTCTGTGTAGAAGTCTGGATCAATAAGCACGCCGATTTCTTGATCCCAATCTGCGCGGGTTTCTTTCAGTAACAATGCGCCCTGTTCGGGGAATTGTTGATTAAATAATTCAATATCTTGATCAGACAGATTTTCGCCTGCCATTTCTAAAAAAATGTCGTAGGCGAGATCAAGTTTTTTTTCTTCCGTAGAATATGTGGGGGCTTGTTCAGTCATAATTTTTCTTTTTTATTAAACGTTAAAACGGAAATGCATTACATCGCCATCTTGCACAATATAATCTTTCCCTTCAAGACGCCATTTACCGGCTTCTTTGGCACCCGCTTCGCCTTTAAATTCGATGAAATCGGCATAGGCAATCACTTCAGCACGGATAAAGCCTTTTTCAAAGTCGGTGTGAATGACGGCGGCCGCTTTTGGTGCTGTGGCGCCAACGGCAACAGTCCAAGCACGCACTTCTTTTACGCCGGCGGTGAAGTATGTTTGTAAATTAAGAAGGGAATAACCTGCACGGATAACGCGGTTTAAACCTGGTTCTTCAATGCCTAAATCTTGTAGAAATTCTACTTTTTCGTCGTCTTCAAGTTGGGCAATTTCGGCTTCGATAGCGGCACAAACAGGAACAACAACGGCGCCTTCTTTTTCGGCGATAGCACGGACTTGGTCTAAATATGGGTTGTTTTCAAAACCATCTTCGTTAACGTTAGCAATGTACATTGTTGGTTTTAATGTTAGGAAGTTATAGCCTTTGATGGCGTGTAATTCGTCTTTGTCTAAATCAACAGAACGAATGGTGCCTGCTTCTTCAAGTACTGGCAGGATTTTTTGCATAATGGATAATTCAAATTTTGCATCTTTATCCCCGCCTTTGGCACGTTTTTGTAAACGTTGGATTGCACGTTCGCAGCTGTCTAAGTCTGCTAATGCCAATTCGGTGTTGATGGTGTCGATGTCTTCCGCTGGATTAATGCCACCAGAAACGTGCACGATATCATCATTTTCAAAACAGCGAACTACGTGGCCGATGGCGTCTGTTTCGCGGATGTTGGCTAAGAATTTGTTACCAAGGCCTTCACCTTTACTGGCACCAGCAACAAGGCCGGCGATATCAACGAATTCCATAGTGGTTGGTAAAACGCGTTCTGGTTTGACGATTTCAGCTAAAGCATCAAGACGTGGATCTGGCATTGGTACAACGCCGGTATTTGGTTCAATGGTGCAGAAAGGGTAGTTAGCAGCTTCAATGCCTGCTTTGGTTAATGCATTAAAAAGAGTCGATTTACCTACATTTGGTAAACCCACGATGCCGCATTTAAATCCCATAATTTGTTTCCTTAAATGTTGTTATTGAGTGAATTATTTAAAACGATGTAAGCGTTGTGTGGCTTTGGCTAAACCGTCGGTAAAGATCATTTCCACGCAGTCTGTTGCTTCATCTAGAAAGTGTTGAATTTTTTCGTTATCAGTTGGGGAGGGTTTTCCTAATACATAAGAAACCACTAAATCTTTACTTCCAGGGTGACCAATGCCAACGCGTAAGCGGTAAAAATTTTTGTTATTACCTAGTTGGGCAATGGTGTCGCGTAAGCCGTTGTGGCCCCCGTGGCCGCCACCTTGTTTGATTTTCCCTGTGCCAGGCGGTAAATCCAGTTCATCGTGAATAACGAGGATTTCTTCTGGCTTGATGCGGTAAAAATTGGCTAATGCCGCAATGGCTTTTCCGCTTAAATTCATATAGGTTGTCGGCACTAAAAAGCGGACTTCTTGGCCACCAATTCTTGCTCTTGCGGTTTTGCCGAAGAATTTATTTTCTTCTTTTAAACTAAATCCTAAACGGCGGCTGAGTCTATCAATTAGCCATTCTCCCGCATTGTGACGAGTATCGGCATATTGCTGCCCAGGGTTGGCAAGACCAACGATTAATTTAATATCTGACATTTGTAATTACTTGTTAACGAAAAGAACGGCGTATTGTAACGGAAAAGCGGTATCTTCTCAAAATTTTTCCTAAATGGATCGCCACTTATTCACTAATTTTCGTTATAATGGCGCCTTTGTATTTTTATATGAGGGAATTTGATGCCATCAGTTCATCAACAAAAGCTGGTACCTTATAGTGCCGAACAAATGTATAACCTTGTCAATGATAGTGATCGCTATGCTGAATTTTTACCCGGCTGTGAAGCCTGCCGGACGATTTCTCGTACTGATGTTGATCTTGTCGCAGAAATGGTGATTTCAAAGGCCGGCATTAAACAGAGTTTTATTACACATAATAAAATGCAACCTAATAATATTATTGAAATTCAATTGGTTGAAGGGCCGTTTAAATTTTTGAAAGGTTATTGGAAGTTTGAACCTTTAGATGAGCATTGTTGCAATATGAGTTTATGTTTGGATTTTGAATTTACCAATCCTCTTGTGGCCTTTGCTTTCGGGCAAATTTTTACCGCGTTAACCAGTAAATTAATTGGTGCATTTAATCAACGTGCGAAGGAAATTTACAATGTCTAAAATTAAAGTAGAAGTGGCCTATGCGTTGCCCGATGCCTTTTTTCTCAAAGAATGTGAAGTAGAAGAGGGGGCAACGGTAGAGCAGATTATTTTAGCTTCTAATGTGTTAAGCCATTATCCGGATATTTCGTTAGGAATAAATAAAGTGGGGATTTTTGCCCGTGCAGTAAAATTAAGTGATCAGCCACAAGATGGCGATCGCATTGAAATTTATCGTCCTTTATTAGCGGATCCGAAAGAAATTCGGCGTAAACGTGCCGAGCAACAACGGGCGGAACAGGCGGCCCAAAAGCGGTTAGAAAAGGCTGAAAAACTGGCAGAAAAACAAGCGGAAAGAGAAGCAAGACGCCCTGAATAAAATAGAGAATGACTATGTTAGATGCGAGATCAGAAAAGAAAAATGTTTATTCCGTTTCTCAAATTAATCGTGCGGTAAAACAAACCTTAGAACAACGTTTTGGTAGCGTTTGGTTAATGGGGGAAATTTCAAGTTTAGCCCGTCCAAGTTCTGGGCATTGGTATTTTAATTTAAAAGATCAATTTGCGCAGGTGCGTTGTGCGATGTTTCGTGGTGCTAACTTTAAGGTGCGATTTCCTGTACGAGATGGCTTGCAGGTGTTAGTTAATGCGGAAGTGAATGTTTATGAGCAACGCGGTGAATATCAGTTAATTATTAAGGATATGCAACCGGCGGGTGAGGGCTTGTTACGCCAGCAATTTGAAGCTTTGAAAGCAAAACTTGCGGCGGAAGGTTTGTTTGAAAAGCAATATAAGAAAGTTTTACCCGATGCTTTTCGTCGAGTTGGGGTGGTCACGTCACCGACTGGGGCGGCTTTGCAAGATATTTTACATGTGTTAAATCGTCGTGATCCTAATGTGGAAGTGGTCATTTATCCGACCGCGGTGCAAGGACAAGCGGCCACTACAGAAATTGTGCAAATGATTGAGTTGGCCAATGTGCGTAACGAAGTGGATGTTTTAATTGTGGGCCGTGGCGGTGGATCTTTGGAAGATTTGTGGTGCTTTAATGAGGAAGCCGTGGCGCGGGCGATTTTTGCTTCTCATATTCCTGTCATTAGTGCGGTAGGCCATGAAACAGATGTCAGTATTTCTGATTGGGTGGCCGATGAACGCGTGCCAACGCCTTCTGCCGCGGCGGAGCGTGTGAGTCGTGATAAGCAAGCATTATGGGCACAGTTGAAAGATGCCAGCATTAAACTCGCGATGAGTTTTGATCGTCGTTTTAATGAAAAGAAAAGACATTTTGAACATTTAGTGCTGCGTTTAAATAATCAACATCCAAGAAAGCAGTTGTTACAACAATATAATATGTTGGCGCAATTAGAACAGCGGTTGCAAAAATCCGCTACTATGCGGGTGATGTTACAAAAACAACGTTTATCTCATTTAGATGGGCGGTTGCAGGGATTAAGTCCTCAGGTGCAGTTAGAACAACAAAAATATAAATTAGCCCAGTTAGCTGAAAATTTAATTCAAACCATCAGTACTATTCAAGGAACCAAGGCGCAACAAATGGAAAATTTGTGGCAACGAATTCGTCATAATCCATTACCTTATCGTGTCCAACGTTATCAGCAGTTACTTTTACAATATCAAGAGAATATGAATTATAAAGTTGAGCGTATTTCTCAGCAAAAAGAGAGACGTTTTGCTAATTTATGTGATCGTTTAAATGGCTTAAGTCCTTTAAATATTCTAGCCCGTGGTTACTCCATTACCTTAGATGAAGAGGGGAAGGCGGTGAAAGCGGCTTCTCAAGTAGAAGTGGGGGACTTTATTACGACAGCTCTCGGGGAAGGTAACGTCGTGAGTGAAGTAAAAAAAGTCATAGCAAAAGTGAAGCATTAAGAGAAGAAAAACCTTATAACGTATTATAAGGTTTTTTTGTAACACAGAAATTTGTGATTTAGATCACTTATTTGGTAAATAAAAATCATTGAGCGCAGAATCCTAAAAAATTAAGTTAGCCTTAGAGTATAACTTACTTTATAATATAAAAATGAAATAATACTTCATTTTTTATAAATTGTAGGAGAATATTTATGCGTCTTATTCCATTAGCAACCGCTTCCCAAGTGAGTCAATGGGCTGCCCGTTATATTGTTGATAAAATTAATCAATTTGCCCCAACAGAAGATCGTCCTTTTGTTTTAGGGCTTCCAACCGGGGGGACACCGTTGGCAACCTATAAAGAATTGATTCGCTTAAATCAGGCGGGGGAAGTAAGCTTTAAGAATGTAGTGACTTTTAATATGGATGAATATGTGGGGTTGCCGGTAGATCATCCTGAAAGTTATCATTCTTTTATGTATCACAATTTTTTCAATCATATTGATATTCAAGAAAAAAACATCAATATTCTTGATGGCAATACGCCAGACCATAAAGCAGAATGCCGACGTTATGAAGAGAAAATTAAATCTTATGGCAAAATTCACTTATTTATGGGTGGCGTTGGCGTAGATGGCCATATTGCGTTTAATGAACCGGCCTCTTCTTTGGCATCTCGTACTCGCATTAAAACCTTAACGGAAGACACCCGCATTGCGAATTCTCGCTTCTTTAATAATGATATTAATCAAGTGCCAAAATATGCCTTAACCATTGGGGTGGGGACATTGCTTGATGCACAAGAAGTGTTGATTTTGGTTACCGGTTATAATAAAGCCTTGGCCTTACAAGCGGCGGTGGAAGGTTCCGTTAATCATTTATGGACAGTAAGTGCGTTGCAATTACATTCCCACAGTGTGGTCGTGTGTGATGAGCCAGCGACCCAAGAATTAAAAGTTAAAACCGTAAAATATTTTACAGAGTTAGAAGCGGATTCTATTCAAGCAATGAATGAATTAGCTTAAGGAGGGAAAATGAAATATGCCTTAACAAATTGTGTGATTTATACCGGCGAAGAAGTGTTATATGGCAATGCCGTGGTGGTGGAAGATGAAAAAATTGCCGCCATTTTGCCTGAAGAAACTTTGCCTGCGGATCTTACAAAAATTGATTTGAACGGGGCGAATTTGTGTGCCGGCTTTATTGATTTACAATTAAATGGTTGTGGCGGGGTGATGTTCAATGAAGAAATTGAAGTGAAAACCTTGGAAATTATGCAAGCCACGAATTTAAAATCCGGTACCACCAGTTTCTTGCCAACCTTTATTACTTCCCCTGATGAGGGAATGAAAAAAGCGGTAGAGGTTATGCATCAATATTTGGCGAAACATAAAAATCAAGCCTTAGGTTTACATTTAGAAGGCCCTTATTTAAGCAAAGCCAAAAAAGGGGTGCATCGCGAAGAGTATATTCGTGAAATTAGCCCAGAAATGAAAGATTTTCTGTGTGCCAATGGTGAGGTGATTTGTCAGTTGACTTTAGCCGCTGAAAATCCGACGGCAAGATTTATTCCTGATTTTGTGAATGCGGGCATTGTTGTGTCCATTGGACATTCGAATGCGACTTATGACGAGGCGGAAAAAGCGATTAAATTAGGGGCAAGTTTTGCTACACATTTACACAATGCGATGTCGCCAATTAGCTCTGGCCGGGATATGGGCTTAGTAGGCGCGGTATTAGACAATGATATTTACACCGGTATTATTGTGGATGGTATGCATGTGAATTTCCCTAATATTCGCTTAGATAAAAAATTAAAAGGCGATAAGCTTTGTATTGTTACCGATGCTTTGGCGGCCGCGGGGTCGGATATTAAGTCTTTCAATTTTGTGGGCAAACCGATTACGGTGAAAAACGGGAAATGTTATGACGCGAATGGCACCCTTGGTGGCGCTTCCATTACGATGATTGAATCTTTGGAAAATGCCGTGGAAAAAGTGGGCATTTCTTTAGAAGAAAGCATTCGGATGTGTACGCTTTATCCTGCTCGTGCCATTCACGTGGAAGATAAATTAGGCACCATTGAAGTGGGCAAAGTGGCCAATCTCACCGCCTTTACCCATAATTTTAAAGTCCTTGGTACGGCAGTAAATGGCCATTGGCAAGAGAACACGCAAGCTTAAGAAAAGTAAAATGCTCTTTTAAAACGCTATAAAAGCTTATTTTTATAGCGTTTTTTTGTTTTTTGAAATTTTTTTTAAAAAAAATGACATTTTTTTAAATTCAGCCCTTGAAAAGCATTTTTTCGTTCGCATTTAGTGGTCATCGAACGGATAAGTAGAAAAAAGTTTTTTTAATTTTTTTAAATAAAAGACTTGAAAGTGAAAATCTTATCCCAATTTTGAAAATCGAAAACGAATTCTAGTAAGGAGAAAAACAATGGGAAAAATTATTGGTATTGACTTAGGTACAACTAACTCTTGTGTTGCCGTTATGGACGGTGACCAACCTCGCGTAATTGAAAATGCCGAAGGTGAACGTACCACTCCATCAGTCGTTGCTTATACTCAAGATGGTGAAGTTTTAGTAGGTCAACCTGCAAAACGTCAAGCTGTAACAAATGCAAAAAATACTTTATTCGCAATTAAACGTTTAATCGGTCGTCGTTTTGATGACGAAGAAGTTCAACGTGATATTAAAATTATGCCTTTCAACATTATTCGTGCAGATAACGGCGATGCATGGGTTGAAGTAAAAGGTGATGATAAAATGGCGCCACCACAAGTTTCTGCTGAAATCTTGAAAAAAATGAAAAAAACAGCGGAAGACTATTTAGGTGAACCAGTAACAGAAGCGGTAATTACGGTTCCTGCATACTTTAACGACGCACAACGTCAAGCAACAAAAGATGCGGGTCGTATCGCAGGTTTAGATGTTAAACGTATTATTAACGAACCAACAGCAGCAGCACTTGCTTATGGTTTAGATAAAGATAAAGGTAACCACACTATCGCTGTTTATGACTTAGGTGGTGGTACATTCGATTTATCAATTATTGAAATTGATGAAGATAACGGTGAAAAAACTTTCGAAGTATTATCAACAAATGGTAACACTCACTTAGGTGGTGAAGATTTCGATAACCGTATCATTAATTATTTAGTTGAAGAATTCAAAAAAGAACAAGGCGTTGATTTACGTAACGACCCACTTGCTATGCAACGTTTAAAAGAAGCCGGTGAAAAAGCGAAAATTGAATTATCTTCAGCACAACAAACAGATGTTAACTTACCTTACATCACAGCAGATGCGACAGGTCCTAAACATTTAAATATCAAATTAACACGTGCAAAATTAGAAGCATTAGTTGAAGACTTAGTAATTGATTCATTAGAACCAGTTAAAGCGGCGTTAAAAGATGCGGGTTTAAGTGTTTCTGAAGTAGATGAAGTGATTCTTGTTGGTGGTCAAACTCGTATGCCATTAGTACAAGAAAAAGTAAAAGAATTCTTCGGCAAAGCACCTCGTAAAGACGTAAACCCTGATGAAGCTGTGGCAATTGGTGCAGCGGTTCAAGGTGGTGTACTTTCTGGTGATGTAAACGACGTATTATTACTTGATGTTACTCCATTATCATTAGGTATCGAAACAATGGGTGGCGTAATGACTACCTTAATTGAGAAAAATACAACGATTCCAACGAAGAAATCTCAAGTATTCTCAACCGCAGAAGATAACCAAAGTGCTGTAACTATTCACGTGTTACAAGGTGAACGTAAACAAGCCTCTGCAAATAAATCTTTAGGTCAATTTAACTTAGAAGGTATTCAACCAGCACCACGTGGTATGCCACAAATCGAAGTAACTTTCGATATCGATGCTGATGGTATTATCCACGTATCTGCGAAAGATAAAGCGACAAATAAAGAACAACAAATTACCATTAAAGCCTCTTCTGGTTTGACAGATGCAGATATTGAAAAAATGGTTCGTGATGCTGAAGCAAATGCTGAAGCAGACCGTAAATTTGAAGAGTTAGTTCAAGCACGTAACCAAGCAGATCATTTAGTTCATACTACACGTAAACAATTATCTGAAAATGGTGCTAACTTAGCAGAAGCAGATAAAACCGCAATTGAAACTGCAGCGAATGAATTAGAAACTGCAGCAAAAGGTGAAGATAAAGCTGAAATTGAAGCAAAAACTCAAGCCTTAATTCAAGCGGCTGAAAAACTTGCTCAAGCAGCACAACAACAAGCACAACCAAATGCTCAACAAGAAAATACGAAGAGCGATAATGGTGATGATGATATTGTTGACGCTGAATTTGAAGAAGTTAAAGATAAATAATTGATTAAATTCAATCAAATTAAGGGCGTATTTTTACGCCCTTTTGCACTATCTAAACCGGGTGCGTTTTATATCTTATCTTGCGACAGCGGTTTAACATTCTAACAAGAGAAATAAAAGATTATGGCAAAACGAGATTATTATGAAGTGCTTGGTGTGGAAAAGGGCGCAAATGAGAAAGAAATCAAACGCGCTTATAAACGCCTAGCAATGAAATATCACCCAGATAGAACAAAGGGTGATAAAGCAAGCGAAGAAAAATTTAAAGAAATTAATGAAGCCTACGAAATCTTAGCGGATAAAGAAAAACGCGCACTCTATGATCAACACGGTCATCGTGCCTTTGAACAAGGCGGTGGTGGCGCTGGCGCCGGTGGTTTCGGGGACTTTGGTGATATGTTTGGTGATATTTTCAGTGATTTCTTTGGCGCTGGTGGCCGTGGAGGGCAGCAACAGCAACGTCGCCAAGCTCGTGGCGAAGATTTGCGCTATGACATTGAAATCACATTAGAAGAAGCCGCCAAAGGGACAAAAAAAGAAATTAGTTTAGACACCTTAGCAGCCTGTGATAAATGTCATGGAACTGGGGCTGAAAAAGATTCTAAAGTTGAAACCTGTCCAACTTGTCACGGTGCTGGACGTGTCCGTGTTCAACAAGGCTTTTTTGTAGCAGAACAAACCTGCCCAACTTGTCACGGCACAGGGAAGAAAATTGAAAAACCTTGTAAATCTTGCCACGGTGAAGGCCGAGTCCATAAAACTGAAACATTATCCGTTAGCATTCCTGCAGGCGTGGATACGGGAAGTCGTTTACGTTTACATGGTAAAGGTGCTGCGGGTGAAAATGGTGCCCCAGCGGGGGATTTATATGTAATTATTCATGTTCGTCCACATCCTATTTTTGAACGTGAAGGCCAAAATTTACATTGTGAAATCCCCGTTAGTTTCAGCACAGCAGCCTTAGGGGGATCCGTAGAAGCACCAACCCTAGATGGCAAAATTAAAATTAAAATCCCAGCCGAAACACAATATGGTAAACAATTACGTTTACGTGGCAAAGGTATTCAACCAAGCCGAGGCCCTGCCGGTGATTTAATTTGTCATATTTCTATTGAGACACCAGTAAATTTAACTGAGAGTCAAAAAGAATTATTGAAAAAATTTGATGAGACCTTAGGTGATAAAAATCACAGTCAAAAAACATCAAGTATTTTAAATGCCATTAAAAATTTCATTAGTAAATTAACAAAATGAATAGTAGAGAAGTTACATTTTAAGATGTAATGAAATAGGCCAAATAAAAAGAGTAATTCAAATTAATTTGAGTTACTCTTTTTTCTTTGTTGTTAATGTGGAAGGTTATTGTGCCATTTTGTTAGCTGTTTTTAAAAAGCCTTTTGCTTGTTCAAAACTTTCCGCTTTACCTTGGGCGCGTAAAACTTGATCCGCCACTTCACGAAATGCCCCTTTCCCACCAGGCAAAGTGAGAATAAAATCGGCGGCATTTTTCACATATTCCATTGCATCAGCCACTGCAAAAGATAAACCACAGGTGGCAAATGCTGGCAAATCTACACTGTCATCACCAATAAATAGGGTTTCTTCTGGCTCTGCCCCCACATCTTTCATTAATTGCAAACACGCACTTTCTTTTTCTAATTTCCCTAATAAAAAATGCTCGATTTTTAAATCACTAATACGTTTGCGTAAAACCGCAGAATCACGGCCAGAAAGCACAGCAACTTGCACCCCATTTTCAATAAGTAAGCGAATACCTAAGCCGTCGCGTACATTAAAACATTTTAATGCTTCCCCATTGGCATCATAAATTAATGAGCCATCAGTTAAAACGCCATCGACATCAGTAATCACTAATTTTATTTGTTTTAATTTTTCATTTAAATTCATATTGTTACTCTAGGTTGTTAACTTGAAAATTCGACTAAACCCACCACTTTATCTTGATCATTTATTACAATTAAAGAGTGGATTTTTTTAGCTTTCATAAATTCTTCTGCTTGAGAAAGGAAGGTATCTTGGTGAATAGTTTTTGGTTGGCAAGTCATAAAATCTTGGGCTGTTTTTTGTAAGATTTCTGCACCATTGGCACTTAAGGCTCGACGAATATCGCCATCGGTAATAATGCCTTTTAAGTTTTCCTTATCCATTACAATGGCAACCCCCATACGACCTTCATTCATAATAGTAAGGCAATCCGTAAAGGAAGTTTCGGGGGTGGCAATAGGAAGGCGAGTTTGCATTTGATCTTTAACACGATATAACAGACGTTTGCCAAGGCTGCCACCTGGATGAAATTTTGCAAAGTCTGTTGGTTTAAATTCTCGCGCCGTAATAAGGGAAACCGCAAGAGCATCGCCGAGAGCAAGGGTGACAAGGGCAGAGGTTGTTGGGGCGAGGTTATTTGGGCAGGCTTCACGGGTGACACTAATGTCTAATACAAAATCAGCATGTTTGGCTAAAGTTGATTGTTTATTACTGGTTAAGGCAATAATTTTATTACCAAAATTTTTTAAGCTAGGAATAAGTTTATTGACATCGTCAGTTTCACCACTGTAGGAAATTAACATCACGACATCGATGGGTTTTAACATACCTAAATCACCGTGGAAGGCTTCTGTTGGATGAAGGAAGAAACTTGGCGTGCCCGTTGAGGCAAAAGTTGCCACCATTTTTTTCCCAATTAAACCTGATTTACCAATCCCACCAATCACTAATCGACCTTGACAGTGAAGAATAAGTTCGACAACTTGATTAAAGGTTTGATCTAAATTATGACTTAATTTAGCTAAAGAATCCTGTTCAGTTTGCAGGGTTTGACGCGCGAGGTTTAAATAATCCATTTCTTTTCTCTGTTTTGAAGGTTAGAAAATACCGCACATTTTAGCGTAACTAGGTCATAAATAAAATAAAGTCACAAATAAATAAAATTTTTATATATTTATCAAATATTTTTAGTTATAATCCTCCCCCTGAGTTGGTCAGACAATCGCTGGTTTATTGAAGCCCTTAACCGTTTTTAACGATCTAGTGGGACAAGTAAACGAGAGGAAAGTCCGGGCTACACAGGGCAGAGTGCCAGGTAACGCCTGGGGAGCGAAAGCTTACGACAAGTGCAACAGAGAGCAGACCGCCTTTTATTTATAAGAGGTAAGGGTGAAAGGGTGCGGTAAGAGCGCACCGCGGTGGTGGTAACATCAACGGCAAGGTAAACTCCACTCGTAGCAAGACCAAATAGGAACTCAATCGGTGGCCCGCCGAGAGTTCGGGTAGGTTGCTTGAGCGTTTGTGCGAATAAACGCCTAGAGGAATGATTGTCCACGACAGAACCCGGCTTATCGACCAACTCACATTTCTTTTCCCTATCTATAAAAACATATCAATAAGGAGATGCTATGAGCAGTACCTTAATTTTTATCATTGGTGTAATTTCAATTCTCGCAGGTGTATTCGCTTTTGTGGATCCATTAACCGCAACAGTAACGGCAGAGCAATTAGCTGCTTGGTTGTTTGTATTTGTTGGTTTTATGGAATTATTTTCATCATTTCGCCTTTCAACCCATAAGAAATTTTTCTGGTCATTATTAATTAGTGCATTAATTTCTCTTTTAATTGGTTTCTTCTTATTGTTTGAACCATTAAAAGGTATTTTAAGTTTAACAATTGCTATTGCCGTTTTATTCTTATTTAGTGGTGTTGCTAAAGTTGTGTATTCTTACGTATTTTTCAAAGGGGATAAATATTTTTGGGCACACATTTTCTCTGGTTTAATTTCAATTGCCTTAGCGGCTATGATTTTTGGTGGCTTCCCAAATTCCGCGGCCTCAATTCTTGGCATTTTACTTTCTGTAGAATTAATCTTTAGCGGTGCCTCATTAATTATGATTAGTTTATTCTTTAAAAAAGTGACAGGTTAATTTTTTAAGAAATTACTGGCTAAAATCTAGAATAAGCGAAAAGCCTCAAAAGTTGTAAATGACTTTTGAGGCTTTTTATTTTTTTCAAAATTAATAAGAAATGAAATTTTTTTAAAAAAAATAGCGTAAATTGTTCTTTTTTTATATTGTTTTGATCTATTTCAAAAAACGCGAAATTCCGTTCTGTTATACTCGCTTTCGTATTTATCACTCTTGCCGTAAAACGCTGTCCTTGAGGGCGGAGATGCAAGGCAAAACGTATAAATAAATCAGGGCAGAGTTTGCCCGTAGAGCTTGTGAAGTGAACCGCATTAGCGGTCAGCAACAAGAACCCACCGAGAGTCACCTTTTCGTAAGATCAGGAACTAGTAGGAATCACCTCCCTTTGGGAGGGTAGGATATCAATAAATAACTCAATAAGGAGTACTTATTATGAAAAAAACAACAATTGCAATGGGTATGTTATTAGCACTTACTTCAAGTGTTGCTATGGCGCATCAAGCGGGTGATATTATTGTTCGTTCAGGTCCTATTTTAGTGGTGCCTGATGCTTCTACCTCAAATTATGCAGGTAATGCATTGGAGTATAATTTCAATGTAAATTCAAATGCTCAGTTAGGTTTAACGGGTACTTATATGATTACCGATAATATCGGGGTAGAGTTATTAGCAGCAACACCATTTAGCCATGAAATTAAATTAGCCAATTTAGGTAATAAAGTGATTGCTAAGACTAAACAACTTCCTCCAACACTTTATGCACAATATTACTTTGGTGATAAAAACGCCAAAGCCCATCCTTATTTAGGTGCGGGTGTTAACTATACAACTTTCTTTGGTGAAAAAGAAAAATTAGATGGTTTAACAGATCTTAAATTAGATGACTCTTGGGGCGTGGCATTCAACGCAGGGATTGATATTGATTTAACAGATAATTTAATGTTCAATACTTCTATGTGGTATGCAAAAATTAAATCTAAAGCAACCTTTAAATTAAATGGCACAGAACAAAAAGCCGATGTAAAACTTGACCCAATGGTATTCTTTATGGGTATTGGTTACCGTTTCTAATCATAGAAAAAGAATAATGGAAAAGGCCTTAATTAAAATAAGGCCTTTTTTATTGGCAAAATATAATAAAGATAAAATTAATAGCAGATTACCCTTCGCTTTTGTAAAAAATTACTGTATAATCGCCGGACCCTGTAAATGTACGGATTCCCACCGTACATTATTTTTTATTGAAGAATCGCTCGAAGGGGTGAGGGCGCAATATTGGTTGTGTTTACATGAAGTAAACACTGGGTTTAAATAAGAAATTGGAAATTAATTTAATGAAAACTTTTGTAGCAAAACCAGAAACGGTTAAACGCGACTGGTATGTAGTGGACGCGACAGGTAAAACTCTTGGTCGTTTAGCCACTGAATTAGCACGTCGTTTACGTGGTAAACATAAAGCTGAATATACACCACACGTTGATACTGGTGATTATATTGTTGTTATTAACGCAGATAAAATCGCAGTAACTGGTAAAAAAGAAAGTGATAAAGTATATTACTGGCATACAGGTTATGTTGGTGGTATCAAACAAGCTACTTTTGCTGAAATGATTCAACGCCGTCCTGAAGCAGTGATTGAACATGCGGTTAAAGGTATGTTGCCAAAAGGTCCTTTAGGCCGTGCAATGTATCGCAAATTAAAAGTGTATGCAGGTGAAAATCATAACCATGCTGCACAACAACCACAAGTTTTAGATATTTAATCACGAGGACTATAAAATGGCAGAGAATCAAAACTACGGCACAGGTCGCCGCAAAAGCTCTTCAGCTCGTGTATTTATCAAACCGGGCAATGGTAAAATTACAATTAACCAACGTGATTTAGACGTTTACTTCAGCCGTGAAACTTCACGCATGGTAGTTCGTCAACCGTTAGAGTTAGTTGAATTATTAGAGAAATTAGATCTTTACATCACTGTTAAAGGTGGTGGTATTTCAGGTCAAGCTGGTGCAATCCGTCACGGTATTACACGTGCTTTAATGGAATATGATGAAACTTTACGTCCTGCATTACGCGCAGCTGGGTTCGTTACTCGTGACGCTCGTTGTGTTGAACGTAAAAAAGTGGGTCTTCGCAAAGCGCGTCGTCGTCCACAGTTCTCAAAACGTTAATATACAATTTTTTATATTATCACTCTTGCCGTAAAACTCCGTCCTTGAGGGCGGAGATGTAAGGCGAAACGCATAAATAAATCAGGGCAGGGCTTGTCCGTAGAGCTTGTGAAGTGAACCGCACTAGCGGTCAGCAACAAGAACCCACCGAGAGTAGCCTATCGAAGATAGGAGCTAGTAGGAATCACTTCCCTTTAGGGAGGTGAGGAGGTCAAATTATCGACAAAATTGCAAGCTTTCGGGCTTGCAATTTTTTTTGCTTTAAATTTTGAATTTAATGATTTTTTTCACTATCTATTTTAGATATGTGTTAAAATACCAATCTTTTTAGCAGATTATTTTTCGACGGAGGAAAAGATGACGAGTGCAGCTAATAAACGTTCGATAATGACCCTTTTTTCAAATAAAGCAGATATTTACTGTCACCAAGTACGTATTGTTTTAGCGGAGAAAGGTGTAACTTATGAAACAGAAAATGTGGATCCAAATGCTTTATCAGAAAGCTTAATGGAAGTTAATCCATACGGAACCTTACCAACTTTAGTTGATCGTGACTTAGTGATTTTTAATTCTCGTATTATTATGGAATATTTAGATGAGCGTTTCCCTCATCCTCCATTAATGTCAGTTTATCCTATAGCTCGTGCCAAAGCTCGTGTATTAATGTTACGTATTGAACAAGATTGGTACCCAGCGTTAGTGAAAGCAGAAACAGGGACAGATGCTGAACGAGTAAAAGCATTAAAACAGCTTAAAGAAGAGCTTTTAGCTATTGCACCAATTTTCAATCAATTCCCATATTTTATGAATGATGAATTTGGGTTAGTAGATTGCTATATGGGCCCACTATTATGGCGTTTACAACAAATGGGCGTAGAATTTACTGGTGCGGGAAGTAAAGCCCTTAAAGGTTATATGGAACGTGTATTTAGCCGTCCTTCTTTTATTGAATCAGTAGGCGATAGCTTACCAAAAAGTTTTTTAGACGATAAATAAAATTAAATAAGGATTGATGATGGAAAAAACTTTATCACCAAAACGCCCATATTTATTACGTGCTTATTATGATTGGCTTTTAGATAATGATTTAACACCTTTTTTAGTGGTAGATGCTGAATATTTTGGTGTTGATGTACCTACGGAATATGTGAAAGATGGGCAAATTATTTTAAATCTTTCTCCTATTGCCACAGGTAATTTTATTTTAAACAATAAAGAAATTCAGTTTAGTGCACGTTTTAATGGTGTTTCTCGTAATATTTGCATACCAATGGGGGCGGCAATTGCAATTTATGCGAGAGAAAGTGGCGATGGTGTAATGTTTGAGCCGGAAGAATTTTATGAACAAGCAAAAGGTGAACAACCTTTAGGTTTTGTAGATGCGGTAGATAAACCAAAAAACATAACTAAAACAAAAGATAAAGGTAGTAAAAAACAGGCATCCCACTTGCAACTTATAAAATAATTAACAACTTATTTTTATCACTCTTGCCGTAAAACTCCGTCCTTGAGGGCGGAGATGTAAGGCGAAACGCATAAATAAATCAGGGCAGGGCTTGTCCGTAGAGCTTGTGAAGTGAACCGCACTAGCGGTCAGCAACAAGAACCCACCGAGAGTAGCCTATCGAAGATAGGAGCTAGTAGGAATCACTTCCCTTTAGGGAGGTGAGGAGGTCAAAAAAGAAAACACCTCAGTAAGAGGTGTTTTTCTAATTACCATAAGTATTCTTTTTTTATAAAATCTTTTGCTTCATCCCAAGATAATTTTAACTTAATATTTCCCATTGAATAAGGACCAATTTCATAAGGTTGGTAAATAAAATAAATACCTTCTACATTAAATAAAAAATTGGGGGAAATATGGAAAGATGCCTTTTCAATAAATGGATTATTTTCCATTACTTCAACGTTATATTGTTGCCACAATAAGTTGCGAATATCTTGTTGCTTTCCAGGAATAACAATATCTTGCAAAGAAAGTAATTTTTTCTTATTAAGATCAAAGTTTAATAGTTTAACTAAACCAAGCCCATGTGCGGCACCAATATTATACTCATACGTTTCTCTTTGAAAACTGACAATATTAAATCTTTGTCCAAGAAAGGTTAAGGTTGATGAATATATATTTTCATCAGAAGCCATACCGATATCCATCTCATTTAAAAAATCTTGTAATGCTTTCTGTTCAACATTTTGTGTTCTCTGATAGAAATGAATTAGTTCTTGCTTCGTTTTAATGTCTTTTTCTTTCGTATCTAAATTAGAAATTAATGAATCTAAAAGTTGCTGATTTATCCATGTTAGATTTGTTTCTGCCGTTTCTATTTTATAGGAATAAGAAACAAATTTTTCTTTAAATGGTAGAGATACTTCTTTATTTATTAAAGGAATAATCTTGACCTCTAGAGCGGGGATACAAAGAGCCGTTGAATCCTGTTTTTCTATTAATTGTTCCTGTAATAGCGTAGTTTGTTGGTTATTTAATGTATTTGTTGCTGCATGACAAGTTAAATAACTTAAACCAATACAGGAAGCAATTAATAGTTTTTTCATGATTATTTCTTTATTTTTTTATTACATTTTTTCAACAGTTTTAATACCCAATAAAGTTAAGCCTTGTTTTAAGGTTTTTGCAGTTAATAAAGCAAGTTTTAAACGACTTAATTTAGTGTCTTCATTTTCGGCATTTAAGATTGAACAATGTTCGTAGAAACTCGAGAACGTTCCCGCTAATTCATAAAGGTAAGCACATAAAACATGTGGTGTTCCCTCTTTAGCGACAATAGCAATCGCCTCTTCAAATTGTAATAATTTAATAGCTAAAGTACGTTCTTTTTCATCTGTTAAATGTAATGGCGCTTTCTCCACTTCTTCTAAGCTAACTTGAACACGATTGAAAATAGAACGAATACGGGTATAAGCATATTGCATATAAGGCGCGGTATTACCTTCAAAACTTAACATATTGTCCCAATCAAAAATGTAGTCCGTGGTTCTATTTTTTGAAAGATCTGCATATTTCACTGCACCAATACCAACAGCTTCTACAACTGCTGCTTTTTCTTCTGCTGTTAAGTTAGGATTTTTCTCAGAAATTAACACATCAGCACGATTTATCGCTTCTTCTAAAAGATCTGCAAGTTTCACCGTGCCACCTGTACGGGTTTTAAATGGGCGACCATCTTTACCTAGCATCATACCGAAGTTTTTATGTTCTAATTTAAATTCTTCCGGCACATAACCTGCTTTACGGGTAATTAACCAAGCTTGTTGCATATGCTGACTTTGACGAGAGTCCGAGAAAACTAAAGCACGATCTGCTTTTAATGTGTGACAACGATATTTTGCTGCTGCGATATCTGTTGTGGTATATAAATAACCGCCATCTTTTTTCTGAACAATTACGCCCATATCATTACCGTCTTTGCTCTTAAATTCTTTTAAGTAAACAACGAAAGCCCCTTCATTTTCAACGGCTAAACCACGAGCTTTTAAATCCTCAACAATTTCAGGCAACATAGGATTATATAAGCTTTCTCCCATAACATCTTTATCGGTTAAGGTAACATTTAAACGGTCATAGTTTTGTTGATTTTGCTGCATTGTGATATTAACTAGTTTTTTCCACATTGCACGGCAGTACTCATCACCACCTTGTAATTTCACAACATATTGACGAGCTTTTTTAGCAAACTCTTCATCACTATCATAATGTTGTTTTGCTGCACGATAGAAGGCTTCTAAATCAGATAATTCCATTTCATTAGCTTGCTCATTTTCCATTTTTTCTAAATAAGCAATTAACATCCCGAATTGTGTGCCCCAGTCACCAACGTGATTGGCACGGATAACATTATCCCCCATAAATTCTAAAGTACGGGCAACGGCATCACCAATAATGGTTGAACGTAAGTGGCCAACATGCATTTCTTTGGCAACATTTGGAGAAGAGTAGTCAATAACAACAGTTTCTGGTTTTTTAGTATGAACACCAAGATTATTATCTGCGAGAGTTGCGTCAATATTTTGTTCAATCCATTGATTTTTTAGGAAAATATTAATAAAACCAGGGCCAGCAATTTCTGTTTTTTCAGCAATATCCGCTAAGTCTAAATGATTAATCACTTCCGCTGCGAATTCACGAGGATTTTTGCCAAGTTTTTTGGCGGCTCCCATAATGCCATTTGCTTGGTAATCACCAAACTGAGGTTTATTTGATTGACGAATTAATGCTTCGCAATGATTATCTGCACCTGCTTGAACCATTGCTGCTTGAACTTTTTGAGATAAAATTGATTGAATATCCACAGTAAACCTTAAATTTTGCAATTAAAAAATAATCCGTTATGATACATCTCTTTGCCCTTATAAATAAAGATAGAATTTGAAAAAAATGCAAACTTTTAATTATACCCACCCATTATTTCAACAAAATACGGCAGATTTAGATAATTGGTTAAAATTTGAAGAAAAAATAAATGGCTTAGCGGGGATTTTAAAAATAAATTTAGCTGATTTTGAGATTGATCACTTAGCCATTCGGACTAATAAATTAGAGGAAGCCCAAGAGTGGCTAACATTATTATTGAAGTATGGTATAATTTTAAGCGATAACATTGTAAATGGTCGTCCAATTTATTTAATTGAATTGAACGATCCTTTATTTTTTGCCCAAAGAAAAGTGTCAATTATTGAATTACCTTTTCCAAAAGGCAAAATGTATCCTTCAGTTGGTTGGGAACATATTGAAATTGTTGTTCCTTTCTTAACAAATGAAAAAACCGAACATTGGTTAAAACGTGTGATGGAAAAATTTGCCTTACAAGATTTAAGCAATATTCAAATAAAAGTAAGCCAACCTAAGGTGGATGGGGAACAGCTTGCTAATCCTTCAATTGCATTGTCTTTGCTGGACAAGACGCAAAATGAAACTTGTATAAAAATACATCCATACAATATTAAAAAGGTTATAGAGGTTTAATATGAAAAAATATCGTTTAGCAATGTTATGTTTCGGTGCTTTAGCATTAACTGCATGTAGCTCAGCTTCAGAAGAGCAACAAGTGGATAATAGTTATAAAGGCGAAGTTATTGCAAGTTCTTATGTTGATAATGGCAAAGTTTTAAAATTATCTATTGCCCATACAGATTGTCAACAATTGGCAGCTGAAAAAGTAACAGTAATTGAATATCCTTACAACTCAAATATTGTTGTTGGTGCTTGCGTAAAAGTAGAAATGGATGATCAAAATAAAGTCACAAACATTACCAATATTTCGCGTTCAAAATCAAGTTCAGTACTTTCAAGAACGGGTCAATATTAATTTGAGTTATTCATTGAATAAGTAAAAAGGGATGGTAAATTTGGTATAAATTCCAAAATTTTACCATTCCTTTTTTGTTTTTGGATTAATTAAAATTAGGCTTGTCATCAAAAGATTCAGGTGCTTTTAAGAAAATAAACATAAGACATCCTCATCTTGTTGAGATGTGAATGAAAATTCCTATAAATTTAAACAAAAATCCTATAGAATAGGCCGGCTTATCACTTATGCCGTAAAATTTCGCCCTTAAGGCCGGAGATGTAAGGCGAAATAGCGAAGCTGTTTAAAATATGATTTTTTCTGTAAACCATCTGTAAAATACTGAAAAATATACAGTGGTATTCGTTATGAAAATCACGAATAAATCAATCAGGGCAGGGCTTGCCCGTAGAGCTTGTGAAGTGAATGACATTAGTCATCAGCAACAAGAACCCTCCGAAAGGAACTTGCCACAAGGTAAGAACGAGTAGGAATCCTCACACGTTAGGGTGGGGAGGAGGTCAAATTGTATTAAGATTTAAATATTTAAAGGATAAAGATGAAACCTTCGATTATCAGTAAATTAGAAAGTTTAAAAGAACGTCATGAAGAGCTAGAAGCTTTACTTGGTGATGTATCGGTCATTAGTGACCAAGATAAATTTAGAGCCTATTCCAAAGAATATGCACAACTTGAAGAAGTCGTAAAATGCTTTAGCCGTTGGACGCAATTAAATGAAGATCTCGAAGGGGCAGAAATGTTACTTGAAGATCCAAGTATGCGAGAAATGGCTCAAGAAGAAATTGAAAGTTGTAAAGAAGAAATCGAACAAATCGAGCAACAATTACAAATCCTATTATTACCAAAAGATCCAAATGATGAATATAACTGCTATTTAGAAATTCGTGCCGGAACGGGTGGCGATGAAGCGGGGATCTTTGCTGGTGATTTATTTAGAATGTATAGCCGTTATGCCGAGCTTAAACGCTGGCGTGTTGAAATGCTAAGTGCCAATGAAAGTGAGCAAGGTGGCTACAAAGAAGTTATCGTAAAAATTAGCGGCGATAGCGTTTATGGCCAGTTAAAATTTGAATCTGGCGGTCATCGCGTTCAACGTGTACCTAAAACCGAATCCCAAGGCCGTATTCACACTTCAGCTTGTACCGTTGCCGTCATGCCAGAATTACCAGAAAGCGAATTACCAGAAATTAACCCATCAGATTTACGTATTGATACTTACCGCTCATCGGGTGCTGGTGGTCAGCACGTAAATACCACAGATTCAGCGGTACGTATTACTCACTTACCAACAGGAATCGTAGTGGAATGTCAAGACGAACGTTCACAACATAAAAATAAAGCGAAAGCAATGTCTGTATTAGCATCACGTATTGTTCAAGCAGAACAAGAAAAACGTGCACAAGAACAATCAGACACACGCCGCAACTTATTAGGTTCTGGTGACCGTTCAGATAAAATCCGTACTTATAACTACCCACAAGGTCGTGTAACGGATCACCGAATTAACTTAACCCTATACCGTTTAGATGAAATTATGAATGGTAAAATTGAAGAGTTAATTCAACCAATTATTACTGAATACCAAGCAGACCAATTAGCTGCTTTATCAGAAAGTGCATAATGAGCGACAGTAAAACCTATCAACAATGGCTTAATGAGGCAATTCAATCATTAAGCCTTTGTTTAACCTCCCAAGAAGAGCAAGCATCTGCCAAAGTGGATGCTTATGTTTTGCTTGAATATGTCACCCAAAAAAATAAAGCCAGTATTTTTGCTTTTCCTGAAACAGAATTAACAGAACAGCAACTGATTCACTTAGAAGAACTGTTACAACGGCGCATTCAAGGGGAGCCTATCGCCTATATTTTAGGAGAACGAGATTTTTGGTCATTAACCTTGGCCGTATCGCCAGATACGTTAATTCCAAGGGCAGATACAGAAATTCTGGTAGAGCACGCATTGGCAAAAGTAGATGTATATTTACAAAGTGAAAGCTTTAAATCGCGTTGTCAAATAACAGGGAAAAAAGTGCTTAATATTCTTGATCTTGGGACGGGTACCGGCGCGATTGCCTTAGCGTTAGCCAGTGAATTAGCGCCTATTTGCCAAGGGCAAAATATTCAATTAAATATTGTGGGCGTAGATTTTATAGCCAATGCCGTCGCATTAGCGCAGCAAAATGGGCAACGAAATCAGCTCGAACAGGTAACATTTTTGCAAAGTAATTGGTTTGAAAATATTGATCAACGTTTCGATATTATAGTGAGTAATCCGCCTTATATTGATAAAAGAGATCATCATTTAACCCAAGGGGATCTTTGCTTTGAACCGTTAAGTGCTTTAATTGCCGAAGAAGAGGGCTATGCTGATCTTCGTTTTATTATTCAACAAGCACCGCAATATTTAACGGCGGAAGGCTGGTTATTATTAGAACATGGTTTTGAGCAAGGGCCGGCGGTGCGAGAAATATTTTCCACGGAATTATGGCAACATATTGCAACAGTGAAAGATTATGGCAATAATGATCGCGTCACTTTAGCACAAAAAAAACAATCAATTAATCCATTAAAAGAGAGTAATGTGAAATATGAAAAATCAAACAATTCATCTAGATAACATTGAAATTAATAATGAAAAACCCTTTGTTCTATTTGGCGGAATGAATGTTTTAGAAAGTCGCGATATGGCGATGGAAGTATGTGAAAAATATGTAGAAGTAACTCAAAAATTAAATGTTCCTTATGTATTTAAAGCATCTTTTGATAAAGCCAACCGTTCATCAATTCATTCTTATCGTGGCCCTGGCATGGAAGAAGGGTTAAAAATCTTCGAAGAATTAAAAGCCCAATTTGGGGTAAAAATTATTACAGATGTACATGAAATTTATCAATGTAAACCGGTAAGTGAAGTGGCAGATATTATCCAATTACCTGCTTTTCTTGCTCGCCAAACGGATTTAGTCCGTGCTATGGCAGAAACCAACGCCATTATTAATGTGAAAAAACCACAATTTTTAAGCCCAGGTCAAATGGGAAATATTGTTGAAAAAATTAAAGAATGCGGCAATGACAAAGTGATTCTTTGCGATCGCGGTACAAACTTTGGTTACGACAATTTAGTGGTGGATATGTTAGGCTTTAACGTTATGCGTAATGTTTCTAATGGTTGCCCAATTATTTTTGATGTCACCCATTCCTTACAATGTCGAGACCCATTTGGTGCCGCATCTGGTGGACGTCGTGGTCAAGTGACAGAGCTTGCACGCGCAGGATTGGCAGTTGGTATTGCCGGTTTATTCTTAGAAGCTCACCCTAATCCAAATCAAGCAAAATGTGATGGCCCATCAGCGTTACCATTAGACGCATTAGAACCATTTGTAGCACAAATGAAAGCTGTGGATGATTTAGTGAAAAGTTTTGCTCAATTAAATACGGATTGTTAATACTAAACGAAGTGATAAAACCAAAAGGAAATAAATCAACAAAAATTAAGGCGTCAATATCTTTAAAAGATAATAATCGCGAGAGAGATTTTTTCTTGTTAAAAAATATCAGAAATTGATATCCTTACAAATTTTCTTTTGGTTATTTGGTTTTATAAGCCCAATAGGCTGAATTCTTAGGTTGTATTAGAGGATGCGTTATTATTTGCTGGAGTCTTTGGTATTTGTACTATGGTCATAATTTTGAAATTGAGGCCATAGAATAAATAATCATTAATCTTACTTAATCAGGAGATGTTATGAATTCACCGATGAATATTGTTTTTTTAGACCGTACAGCTGTACCAAGTCATATCCCTTTCCCTCAACCAAGCTTTGCTCACACTTGGACAGAATATGATGTGACTCATTCAGATCAAATTTTAGAACGCAGTAAAGATGCGGATATTATTATTACCAGTAAAGTTGTATTAACAGCTGAAATAATGAAGCAACTACCAAAATTAAAATTAATCGCCTTAACAGCAACAGGCACCAATAATATTGATTTAGAGGCGGCGCAAGAGCTGGGTATTGAAGTAAAAAATGTGGCCGGTTATTCCTCTGTTACCGTGCCTGAACATGTCCTTGGTTTTATTTTCGCATTAAAACATAGCTTAATGAATTGGTATAAAGATCAGCTCAGTAAAAAATGGGCGGATAGCGAACAATTCTGTTATTTTGATTATCCGATTACTGATGTTAGAGGATCTGTAATGGGTATTGTTGGCAAAGGCAGTCTTGGTAGTGAAGTGGGGCGTTTAGCTGAAGCTTTAGGAATGAAAGTGTTATTTGCAGAACGCAAAGGCGCAACAACAATTCGAGAAGGGTATTTGCCTTTTGAAGAAGTATTAAAACAAGCAGATATTGTGAGCTTACATTGCCCATTAACGCCTCAAACGGAGAACCTTATTAATAAGGAAAGCTTAAAATTAATGAAACCTACGGCATTTTTAATTAATACCGGCCGAGGTCCATTAGTTGATGAACAAGCCCTCGCCGATGCCTTAGAAAATAAAACCATTGCCGCCGCCGCCCTTGATGTGCTTTGCCAAGAACCACCAGCCAAAGATAATCCATTAATTGTGGCCGCCGCTAAATTACCAAATTTAATCATTACGCCACATATTGCTTGGGCCTCAGATAGTGCGGTGACCACATTAGTGGGCAAAGTGAATCAAAATATTGAAGACTTTGTTGCTAACTTAAAATAACCGTAAGTTCCTTATAATAAGCGATTAAATTTCGGTTTAATCGCTTCTAACTTAATAAATAGAATGAATTTTATAAAACTCCCTGTCACCTTTTTTATTGCATTACGCTATTGGAATGCAAAAAGTGCCGACCGATTTGGTCGTTTAGTTACACAGCTGGCAAGCATTGGCATTGCCTTAGGTGTGATGGCATTGATTATTGTACTTTCCGTTATGAATGGCTTAGAGAAAAATCAAAAACAACTTATTCTTACCAGTTTACCGCAAGCGATTATCCAACCTATATCAGGCCATTTTCAATTAAAAGAAGGCGTACCTACAGAATTTAGCGCCCTAGATAGCATCACTAAAAAAATTGTTCCTATTAATTTAAGCCACGTTATTTTACAAACAGCAAAGGGCATTGATGCTGCGAATATCATTGGCATTAACAATTTTAATGACGATCCTAGTTTGGCAATGTTTAAAGGGGAAAAGCTTGCGGAATATTTACCTAAAGGAAAATTTAACCTTCTTATTAGTAACCAATTAGCACAGCGTTTAAATTTAAAAGTGGGTGATAAAGTACGCGTGATGTTAAGTGAAAAAAGCCGATATACACCTTTTGGCCAAATGCCGATCCAGCGTTTATTTACCATTAGCGGCTTTTATTTTACCGAAGCGTCTTCATCCAGTGATAACCTCTTTGCAAATTTAGCTGATATTGGGCGATTAATGCATATTAAACCCAGTGAAATACAGGGTTATCGTTTATTTTTAAACGATCCTTTTGATATCACCTTACTACCTGAAAAGTTAACAACGAAAAAGTGGATTATTCACGATTGGCGTGAGCAAAAAGGCGAATTTTTCCAGGCGGTTAAAATGGAAAAAAATATGATGAGCCTCCTTATTAGCTTAATTGTCATTGTGGCCATTTCTAATATTTTGACATCCTTAAGCTTAATGGTAGTGGATAAACAAGGGGAAATTGCCATTTTACAAACTCAAGGTTTAGGCCAACATAAAATTAGAAATATTTTTATTTTTCAAGGCTTAATTGTCGGCATAGTAGGGACCTTATTCGGTACAGTCATAGGTCTTTTAATGACTTTTAATTTAGACAATATTTTACAATTCATTGGGTTGGGGCAAATTCATTTACCTATAGAAGTGTCTATTTCACAAATTATGATGATTGTATTGTTATCCTTAACTTTCAGCTTATTATCCACCCTTTATCCCGCATATCGGGCCGCAAAAGTCGCGCCAGCAGATGCTTTACGATACGAATAAAAGAGATAAATATATGACAACAAAATTTTTACTAGATTGCCAAAATATTACGAAAACGTACCAAGAAGGCGATCAACAAACAGAAGTATTAAAAGATGTGAATTTCGCTATGACGCCAGGGGAAATGGTGGCTATTTTAGGGAGTTCCGGCTCTGGGAAAAGTACCTTATTACATTTATTAGGCGGCCTTGATCAGCCTACTACAGGCGAAATCTTTTTAAAAGATCAGTCTTTACAAACCGCGAATAGTAATACCCTTGCTCAACTGCGTAATCGTTATTTAGGTTTTGTATATCAATTTCATCATTTAATGGCCGATTTTTCCGCCTTAGAAAATGTGATGATGCCTTTATTAATTGGCAATAAAAATAAAACAGAAGCCAAAGATAAAGCAGAAAGCTTATTACAATCCGTAGGCTTAGGACATCGTATTTTACATCGTCCAGCCACCTTATCAGGAGGTGAGCGTCAACGCGTCGCCATTGCTCGCGCATTAGTAAATGATCCAGCCTTAGTCCTTGCTGATGAGCCTACAGGAAATCTTGATCGTAAAACGACTGAAAGTATTTTTGAATTGATCCAAAAGCTAAATGCCGAACAACAAATTGCCTTTTTATTGGTGACCCATGATTTAGATTTAGCCCATAAATTACCAAAACGCTTATATATGCAAGATGGTATTTTAACTCACCACAATGGAGAGACGGAATGAGTACCCCATGGCTAATTAGTTGGCGTTACCAAAATGGTAAACAAAAAAATCATCTCGTATCGTTAATTTCTTTGTTTTCAACCATAGGCATTGCCCTTGGCGTAGCAGTGTTAATTATTGGTTTAAGTGCAATGAACGGCTTTGAACGCGAGTTGAATAACCGAATTCTTGCGGTGGTGCCACAAATGGAAATTAGCGGTTACCATTACGGAGAAGAAAATGTGCCGGTAAAAAATTGGCAAAATTTAGCCGGCATTTTACAGCAAAACCCTGCCATTGTTGGCTCGGCTCCCTTTGTACGATTCACCGCTTTAATTGAACAAGGCACCAAATTAAAAGTGGCGCAAATTAGTGGCGTTGATCCGCAATTACAAAATAAGGTCAGTAATATTGGGCAATTTGTGGAAGGCAATGCTTGGCAAACTTTCCGCCAACAAGGTGGCATTATTTTAGGGGCAGGAATCGCAAAAAGTTTAAAGGTTAAAGCCGGCGATTGGGTAGGATTATTAATGTCAAAAGGGGAGGGCAATAAACTTGCTCGCCCAGAACGATTACGCCTTCAAGTGGCCGGCATTTTACGCTTAGACGGCCAGCTTGATCATCAATATGCCTTAATTTCCTTAGCGCAGGCGCAACAATTTTTAAATTATCCGAAAGAAGAAGTCACAGGTATTGAGTTAAAAGTGAAGGATCCTTTTAAGATTAATCAAATTCAATTCCCGCAGTTACAGCACTATCCACAAGCATTACAAGCCATGAGCTGGACCCAAAAGTTTGGCTATATGTATCGAGATATTCAACTTATTCGTACAGTAATGTATTTAGCCATGGTATTAGTAATTGGTGTTGCTTGTTTTAATATTGTTTCTACCTTAATTATGGCAGTAAAGGATAAACGTGGAGACATTGCCATTTTACGAACCCTAGGGGCCAATAATGCCTTCATTAAAAAAATCTTTATTTACTATGGCTTACAAGCGGGGATGAAAGGCTGTTTAATTGGCATTATACTCGGGACCTTAATTGCATTAAATTTAACAGCCATTATTCAAGGCTTTGAACATATCATCGGACATAAATTACTTTCTGATGGTATTTATTTTGTCGATTTCTTACCAAGTGAGCTTCATTGGCAAGATATTATGATGGTTTTTATTTGTGCTTTACTTTTAAGCCTTTGTGCTAGCATCTACCCCGCGAGTCGGGCGGCCAAACTCCATCCGGCGAGAGTATTAAGTCAAGGTTAAATGAAAAGGAGAAAAAATGATAAAGTTTATTCAACAAACCAATGCATTGGCAGGTTCAGAATTATCCCTACAGGAGATAGAAGCATTACTGAATAGCGAAAATGTAAATACAGAGCAGTTATCGCAAGCACAACTGGATGTCCTAAATCATTCCAAGGCAATTGATTATCTTTATGATTTATTAGAAATAAAAGCACCCTTAACAGAAAATATCATTAAGGATTTTAACTTCTTACTATTAAAAGATAGTGCTGAAGAACGTTTTGCTGGTAATTATCGAAATCGTTGTGTATTGCTTCCTTCTACCGGGAAAATCCCAACACAACCTTATTTATTGGCGCCAGCAATGGAAAAATTAATAAGAGAATATAACAATGATATTGAAAAAGCAGAGGATAAAATCGCACTAATTGCTAAATTACACAGCGATATTATTTCAATTCACCCCTTTTCAGATCAAAATAGACGAACAGCACGATTAGTGATGAATTATGAGCTTGTAAAATATGGCTATCCTTGGGCAATTATCCGCAAAGAGGACAAAGATATTTATGAACAAGCCTTAAATCAAGGGGAACAGCATCAATACGCAGCCATTGAAACGCTAATTAAAAGCCGGCTTTAACTCGCCTTTAACCCATCTTTAACCTACATTTAAAAGGCCTTTAAATGCCGGATAAAATAGGCGAAAAAATTAAAAAAGATTGAGGCAAAAACTCAATCTTTTTTAATGTAACAAGCAATGAACAGCGTTCACTTTGCTTAACTTAACTCATCACGCAATAAATTTAAGCCATCTAAAAATGCCCGACATTCTTGAAGATGGGCTTCTTGTGGAGTAAACATTGCTTGAAAATCTTCTTTATTATTTAAAATATAAAGACTTTTCCCTGTAACACTAAGGCCTATATTTAAGGTGATGGTACATAATGTGGTTAAGTAATAATAAACCATATCTTCACTCACCGTGGTTTTTTGAATATCTTCCTTTTTAGGATGAATATAGCTTACGTCTTCAATATTTTGTTGAATAAACTCACTTAACTCTTGTTCATCTTCTGAAAAATAGCGATCAAAATATTGAGGCGCTTGCATATTTTTTTCGATGAATTTTACATATTTTCGATAACTTAAAGAGGGTGGCAGAATTTGCTTATGTAATAATTCTTTAACTTCTAAATATTCTTCTACTGCAAGTTTAAATTTTATTTTCAACTGCGCCACAGTTTCAGCCTGATAAGTAATTAAGTCTGCTGAATTTTCCAAGATAATTTTGCCATGTAAAAGATTTTTTTCTAATGAAACCTCTACAGAGCCTTTAAAGTTTTTATATTCTAATTGTTGCATCTGTTGCCTTAATTTTACATTCTATGTTGTGTTTAAATAGACGAATTGACCTCCTCACCTCCCTAAAGGGAGGTGATTCCTACTAGCTCCTATCTTCGATAGGCTACTCTCGGTGGGTTCTTGTTGCTGACCGCTAGTGCGGTTCACTTCACAAGCTCTACGGGCAAGCCCTGCCCTGATTTATTTATGCGAGAACTTCTCGTCCACGACTTAATACATTCATCGCCCCAACCACATCAGCATTTTCTGTGTAACCACATTCTATACACTCGAAATTTGCCTGTGTTTGACGATTTTCTTTTGATACAAAATGGCAACAAGGACAAGTTCGGCTGGTATTTTGTGGGGGAACGGCTTGCAAAAAGCCCCCTAACCAAGCCGATTTGTATTCTAACTGACGTTTAAACTCAAACCAGCTTTGGTCTAAAATCGCACGGTTTAATCCTGATTTTTGTTTAACCATTTTGCCGTGGTTTTTGCAGATTTCTGTTGAAACTTTATGCAAGAAGTCTTTACGACAATTTGCGATTTTATGGTGTAATTTGGCAATTTTATTTTTAAGTTTTTGCCAGTTTTTACTGAATTTTACTTTGTTTTTAAGCTGGCGTTGTAACTTAGCAAGTTTGCCTTTATAAGTTTTAAAGGCATTCAAAGGTTCAAAATATTGGCCATTTGAAAGGGTGGCAAAGCGAGCAATGCCCATATCAATACCGATTTCACTTCCTAAATGTTGTGGGAGTTCTTGTTCAAATTCTGTTTGAATACTCACAAAAAATTGTCCGCATTTTTCACTCACTGTTATATTTTTTATCTCGCCAATCAATGTGCGAGAATTGATATATTTTACCCAACCAATTTTAGGCAAATACAAGCGGTTATTTTCTTGTTCAATTTTGTAACCTTGGGGAAAACGGAAACTTTCTTTCACACCTTTTCGTTTAAACTTTGGGAA
>SAMEA104404106__coassemble_341_pt1 | contig 50929 bp, 53 predicted proteins | sample SAMEA104404106__metabat2_high_PE_050 | metagenome-assembled genome bin SAMEA104404106 (sample SAMEA104404106) | Balaenoptera acutorostrata | reverse complement strand
TTGGTAATAGGTTAGCAATCTTTGTATAGCTAAATTTAAAACTGTTATCTTGCTCATATTGTTCGTTTTGCCAAGCCAATGCTCGATTAAAAACAAAACGAGAACAACCACAAAACTGCTTAATTTTGCGCTGTTGTTCCCCATTTGGTTTAATCCGATATTTAAAGGCTTTGCGAATTTTCATTTCTAATACCACTGTATATTTTTCCAGTATTTTACAGGTGATTTACAGAAAAGAAAACAGATTTTAAACAGCTTCGCTGTTTCGCCTTACATCTCCGCCCTCAAGGATGGAGTTTTACGGCAAGAGTGATAAAAAAACATCTATAAAAAAGGGATACTTACGTACCCCTTCTATATTATTTAATTTATTTTTAGCACTTATTTAGATGCAAAATATTTTTCTAAATCGTCACTTCCACCGATGTATTCGCCACCGATAAAGATTTGAGGTACTGTGGATTTACCTGTAATTGCACGAACAGATACGATTGTTGCATCACGACCTAAAACGATTTCTTCAAATGCATAGCCTTTTTCTGTTAATAATACGCGAGCATTCGCACAGAATGGGCAACCAGGTTTAGTGAAAAGAGACACTGAAGGAGCTGCTTTCCAATCTGGTTTTATATATTTAAGCATAGTATCAGCATCTGAAACTACAAATGGGTCGCCTGGTTCGTTTGGTTCGCTAAAGATTTTAGTAACAACACCATCTTTAACAAGCATAGAATAGCGCCAAGAACGAGGACCAAAACCTAGGTCGTCTTTTTCCACTAACATTCCCATGCCTTTAGTGAATTCACCATTACCATCTGGAATTACTGTAATATTTTCTGCGTCTTGATCTTTTTTCCATGCATTCATTACAAATGTATCATTTACAGACATACAGATAATATCATCGACACCCGCAGCCTTAAATTCTTTTGCTAACTCATTATAACGAGGTAAATGAGCTGAAGAGCAAGTTGGAGTGAAAGCTCCTGGTAATGAGAAAACTACAACAGTTTTACCATCAAATAAATCTGAACTTGTTACATCTACCCATTTATCACCTTGGCGAGTATGAAATGTAACTTGAGGAACTTTTTTTCCTACCATTGTCATAATATTTTCTCCTATGTTGACTTTTTAATCTCGTAATGAATTATAGTCCAAATTATGCTATAGTCCATTTCGTTATATCTATTTATTTAATAGTTATTTTCTATCTATTTGTTAAATAAAATAATTCTCCCCTTCAATAAAACTAAGCAATATTATAGGAGTTAATATGAATATTCGTGACTTAGAATATTTAGTTGCACTTGCTGAACATAAACATTTTCGCCGTGCTGCTGAAATCTGTAATGTAAGTCAACCTACTTTAAGTGGACAAATTCGTAAATTAGAAGATGAACTTCAACTTACATTACTCGAAAGAACAAGTCGACGCGTACTTTTTACTCCTGCCGGGCTCTCCTTAGTTAATCAAGCTAAAATTATCTTAAATGATGTACAACGTTTTAAAGAAATGGCTAATGGCCAAGGTAAGGAAATGCGTGGACCTTTACATATTGGCGTTATTCCAACTTTAGGCCCTTACATTACCCCTTATATTGTGCCAATAATTAAAGAACATTTTCCAGAAATAGAACTGTTCTTATATGAAGCAAAAACGCATGTATTAGTAGAGCAATTAGAATCAGGTAAAATTGACTGCGCAATTCTATCTCCAATTTTAGAAACTGAACCTTTTGTTGAAGTTCCGATGTTTGAAGAAAAAATGTTACTTGCGCTACATGAATCTCACCCTTGGGCAAAAGAAGGGGCAATTCCTTTAGAAAAATTACGTGGTCAAGAATTACTTATGTTAGATGATGATGGTCACTGTTTACGTGATCAAGCAATGGGGTACTGTGTAACTGCTGGGGCTAGTGAAAACCCTCATTTTCAGGCAACCAGTTTAGAAACCTTATGCTATATGATTTCTAGCCAATCAGATATGACCTTAATGCCTGAATTAGCAATGTTACATTATCAGCATACACCTAATATTAAATATATTCATTTTACAGAGCCTGAACCAATGCGTGAAGTTGCATTAATTTATCGTCCAGGTTCCCCTTTAAGAAAACGTTATGAACGTATTGCAGATGTTATTACAGAGGCAATTAAACCGAAATTAAATTCTTTTACTAAATAAGGTATTACCATGGCAGGAGCCAGAGCAATTCAAAAAGAAAAAACTCGTCGAGCCTTAATTGATGCGGCATTTAACCAGTTAAGTGCCGAAAAAAGTTTTTCGAGTTTAAGTTTACGCGAAGTAGCACGAGAAGCTGGCATCGCGCCCACTTCTTTTTACCGTCATTTTAAAGATCTCGATGAATTAGGTTTAGAAATGGTTGACGAAGCAGGCCTTGCCTTACGTCAACTTATGCGTCAAGCACGTAAAAGAATAGAAAAAGGTGGAAGCGTTATTGTAATTTCTGTTGATACTTTTTTTGAGTTTATTAATGATAATCCCAATGTCTTTCGCTTACTTTTATGTGAAAGCTCAGGAACGTCTCAACATTTTCGCTTTGCATCAAATTGTGAAATAAAACATTTCACTGCTGAACTTACAGAATATATTGCCACTCGCCATAAATACCCACAACATCTTGCCTATACTCAAGCAGAAGGTATTGTGAATCTTGTTTTTACCGCAGGGGCAAGTGCCTTAGATATGGATAAAAATAGTCGTATAGCCCTTAAAGAACGCGTCATTATTCAATTAAAAATGCTGGCTAGGGGGGCAGATGAAATGGCAAAAACCTTATTAACATTAGAAACTCCCGTAAAAAGCATTGCTTAAATTTACGTTTTTTACAGAAATTTCTATTTTTTAAATTGCAGTTGAATAAATATCAAAACGATGATTTTTGGTTTCTCGACTAAACTGTGGTTTTTGCTGAGCTAAAAACTCCGCATAATCTGGCCTTTTTACAACAACTCGCTTTTTCGCTAAGTTTAATGCTGGTGCTAATAACGTATCGGCATCTAAATCAGCACCTACTAAATGCTGGAAAACTCGCATTTCTTTTTTTACCAATGCTGATTTTGCTTTATGCGGATACATTGGATCCAAATATACTGCATCAGCAAAATCAATTTCCGGATCTAAATCTGCAATATGATTCACATTCAATAATTGCATATTTTCTTGCATCCAAAGTCCAATTTCAGTATCTAAATAAGCTCGCTCTAAGCCATTTTCTAATAGTAAACGCACCACTGGATGACGTTCGACTAAGCGAACCTGACAACCAATCGAAGCTAGTACAAAGGCATCTCGTCCTAATCCAGCAGTTGCATCAATAACTGTTGGTAACTCACCTTTTTTTACACCAATAGCTTTTGCCACAGCCTCGCCACGTCCACCACCAAATTTTCTACGATGTGCCATTGCTCCTGATACAAAATCAACGAAAACAGCGCCAAGCTTCGGTTCATCTATTTTTTTCAATTCCCAACGAATTTGATCCTCTACTTCACGCTCAACAATCGCTAATATGGCTTCAGAATCATGTATAATCCCTCGCTCTGCACAAAATTGAACAAAAGAAGCTTGATCTTTTTCGCTAATAACTTGAATTTTTACTTCTTGCATAACCAAACGCCCGCTTCCATATGATCGGTATAAGGGAATTGATCAAATAACGCCGCTTTTTCAATACGATGTGTTTGGCATAAGGTTTCTAAGTTATTGCACAATGTATGTGGATTACAAGAAATATATAAAATACGATCATAATTTTGTACAAGTTTTACCGTTGCATCATCTAATCCAGCACGAGGAGGATCTACAAAAATTGTTTGACAATCATACTCTTTTAAATCTACATGACTTAAACGATTAAAAGCTCTGACTCCATTCATTGCTTGTGTAAAATCTTCTGCTGACATACGAATAATCTGTAAATTATCAATATGATTCGCTTCAATATTAAATTGTGCGGCGTTTACTGATGGCTTTGCAATTTCTGTGGCTAATACCTTTTTGAAATTTTGAGCTAAGGCAATAGAAAAATTACCATTTCCACAATAAAGTTCTAATAAATCACCGCGACAACCTTTGGTACAATCTACAGCCCAATCTAGCATTTTACAATTCACTTGTGCATTTGGTTGAGTAAAACTATTTTCAACTTGACGATAAATATAATTACGCCCTTGAACAGGCAATACTTCATCTACAAAATCTTGTTCTAAACAAATTTTTTGTTTACTCGCACGACCGATTAGCTGTACATCAAAACCTAACTGTATTAATTTTTGTTTTAACTCTTCAGCCGTTGCTTGCCATTCTTCTGTTAATTGTTTGTGATATAACAAACTCACAATAATTTTATTGCTTAAAGTGCTTAAATAATCAATTTGAAATAAACGCTTATATAAAACTTCTTGCTCTTTCAATAAAGGTAATAAAACTTGCATCATTTTATTGATTAATTGACTGGCAATTGGAAATTCATGCACAGGGTATGGACGTCGTGTCTTTTTATCAAACATCGTATGAAAAAAGTTTTCACCTTCATGCCAGATCCGAAATTCAGCACGCATACGAAAATGGTCCTTTGGAGAAGGAAAAACATCTAATTTAGGTGCATTAAAAGGAGAGAGAAGAGATGTTAATTTTTGTTCTTTTGCTAAGAGTAATTGATTATAATCAGCGATTGGTAATGATTGCATAAAAATGTCTATAATAAATTAAAAAAAAGAAAAGGCTTGATATTCAAGCCTTTACACTAACTATTCAAAGCTCGTTGTTGAATCGTCAATAGCCTCTGAACCCACTCCACCTGATAAAGTATAAACACGTTTACAAGTAGAAATATTAGAACAGTATTTACCCCAGACTTTTTCAAAGAAAGTTTGAGCAGGATGCTCACCGCGACAAAAAGCAACAAAAGATTTTTCTTCTTCTGTTGCTGGCTCACGTTCACCTAAATCTAATGCTTTAAAAGCTTGTCCAAACTGTTCTAAAATTTGTGACTCTTTAATTGTGTAATCACCATGACGTAAAAAACCACGTGGGTAATTTTTGTCGTCAAAAAAACGACGAGTAACGCTAAAACTTTCAGCCATAATATCCTCTATTTTTATACTATTTTAAATCGGTTGGCATTAAACCAACTTTTTGATCTTTTTGCAATAAACCTTTAATAGTTTTAAGGTATCCATTAATAAAACCTTGTTCTGTTTTTGGTTGCCCCTCTGGATTAACGCGATATTTACCATCAACATAAAAATCCGGCACACCACGTACATCTAATTTCTCTGCTAATTGAGTTTGTTTATTCACTAAACCTGTAACAACAAAACTATTAATACTGTTAAATTCATCAGCAGTTACGCCGGCATTCAAGAAAATTTGGCGAATAGTATCTAAATTAGGTTGGCTAGCATCTCTTTCATTTATCGCTTTATGTACAGCTTCAAAAAGAGGTTGGCGGACTTTATTTTCCACACCTAAAGCTAAAGCTAAAGACCAAGCTCTGGTTAATAATTCCCCTTGCGGACCTAAGAAAGAAACATGATATTGTTTAAAGGCGACATTTTTTGGCAGGCTTTCTTTGATTTTACTTGGAATTTCATAGTTATATTCAAAGTCATAACAATGCGGGCAATAAAAAGAGAAAAATTCGATCACTTCTGGTTGAAATGATGCCTCGGTATTTAGTTCGATATACTGTTTTCCATTTTCAAGATCAAATGGTTTACTATCTACTGCTTGAGCAGTTGAAATGCTTAATAAAGCACTTAAAAGAAGAATTGTTTTTTTCATTATGGTCCCTTAATTATTTTAATACGCCACGAGCTTTTAATATCGCAGTTTTAAAATCATCTTCATAATCTTTCACAATACCAGGAATTGGTTTCGTTTTATCTTGATCATACATTTTTAAATGATAAATAATAACTTCATCACTTAATTCGGCAATAGGCTTGTCGAATCCAGCTTCATCCGCAATTTTTTGTAAAATTTGTAATAAACTTAAATCAGGATCCTTAGCCCAATACGGTTGTAATAAGGTAAGGACTTCATTTAAACGGTGACATTTCATCTACATTTTCCTTTTGATTTCCTTTAGAATGTGGCAATCATACTTGAATTAAGAGAATAATAAAATATGTCCAATACAATTAGCGCCGTAATTTTAGCCGGAGGGCGATCTCGTCGAATGAATGGGCAAGATAAAGGCCTACAATGCCTCCATAATAAACCCCTTTTTTTACATTGCTATCAACGCTTACAACCGCAAATATCTGATATTTCAATTAATGCTAATCGTAATCTGTGTGAATATAAAAAAAGTCATTTAGACGTTTTTCAAGATACATTAGAAAATTTTCAAGGGCCCTTAAGCGGTATCCTAACCAGTTTACAACAAGCGAAAACAGACTTCGTTCTTTTTGTTCCTTGTGACTGCCCTAATTTACCCTTAAATCTTTGCCAAAAATTAGAGCAAGCCATACAAATACATCCTACATCTTTAATTGCCTATGCTCATGATGGCGAGCGAGAACATCCGACTTTTTGTTTAATTTCTAAAAAAATTGCCCCTGCCTTAGAACAATATTTACAAAGTGGTCAACGTAAGATGTTAGATTTCATTCATACTCAACCATCAATTGCAGTAGATTTTTCAGAAAATAAACAAGCATTTAAAAATATTAATTATTTAAAAGATCTTAATGATTTAAATGCCCAATAAAAAAATCAGACCGCTAATTACTCGGCCTGATTATTGTTAAATATTTAAATTTATTGCATCATCAATAAAATATTGATTCATTTCGAAAGCAGGTTTCGCCGCCTTATCTTTAGTGATGATCTTAGATGGAACGCCTGCTACTGTGGTGTATTCAGGTACAGGCTGTAATACGACGGAGTTTGCACCAATTTTGGCATAACGACCAATTTCAATATTACCCAATACTTTTGCTCCCGCCCCTATCATCACACCTTCACGGATTTTAGGATGGCGATCGCCACATTCTTTCCCTGTTCCCCCTAAAGTAACACCTTGTAAAATAGACACATCATTTTCAATAACTGAAGTTTCCCCTACAACAATGGCGGTAGCATGGTCAAACATAATACCACAACCAATTTTTGCTGCTGGGTGAATATCTACATCAAATGCCACTGAAATTTGATTTTGTAAATATACCGCTAAGGCTTTACGATTTTGTAACCATAAATAATGGGTTATACGATAACTTTGCAAGGCGTGAAATCCTTTTAAATAAAGTAATGGCGTACACCATAACTCCACAGCTGGATCTCGCTGTCTTACGGCTTTAATATCACAAGCTGCACTTTCTATAATGCTGGGCTGGGCATGATAAGCTTCTTCAATAATTTCGCGTAAGGCAATAGCGGGCATAATTGGATTAGCAAGCTTGTTGGCTAGAATATAACTGAGTGCACCTCCAAGATTATTATGTTTTAAAATAGTTGAATGATAAAAACTAGCAAGCATAGGCTCTTCATCAACAAGAGCCTTAACTTCATCTCGTAAAATATTCCAAACTTCAATTGACATAGATTATTCCTTTAATCCTTTTCACTTTTACGTTCTCTGCCGAGTAAATACATCACCACGTCTTTTGTATCTTTACCACAAAATAGTACTTGATAAATTTGCTCCGTAATCGGCATATCTACACCTTGTCTTTGCGCTAATAAATACACTTCCTTGGTATTGTAAAAACCTTCTACCACTTGGCCAATATCTTTCATTGCATTATAAGGTGAAGCACCTTGCCCCAACATTAATCCAAAGCGTCGATTACGCGATTGATCGTCGGTACAGGTTAACACTAAATCACCTAACCCTGACATTCCCATAAAAGTTTCAGGTAGTGCACCAAGAGATACACCTAATCGGCTTATTTCAGCAATACCTCGAGTAATTAATGCCGTTCTAGCATTTGCCCCAAATCCCATACCATCAGAAATGCCAGCGCTAATTGCAATAATATTTTTTACTGCTCCACCTAATTGCACACCAATCATGTCATCATTTAAATATACTCTAAAATTTTTGCTGCAATGAATTCTCGCTTGAATCTCTTTTGCAAATTCTATGTCTCGTGCAGCTAAAGTAATGGCTGTTGGTAAGCCTTTTGCTAATTCTTTTGCAAAAGTAGGACCAGATAAAACACCTAAAGGATAATGTTTTCCTAATTTTTCTTGTACCACTTCTTGTAAAAGTCTACCTGTCTCGCGCTCTAAACCTTTTGTAGCCCAAATTATTCGACTATCTGGACGTAAGTATGGTTTTATTTTTTCTAGAATAGAACCAAAAACATGACTTGGCACCACAATAAAAATATCTCGAGATAAACTTATTGCTTTTGCTAAATTTGATTCAATGATTAAAGACTCTGGAAATTCAATATTAGGTAAATAAGCTTTATTTTGGCGATCTTTATTAAGATTTTCACAATGTTCTAATCGATGTCCCCATAAAATCGTTGGGTGACCGTTACGGGCAAAAGCGATAGCAAGGGATGTGCCATAAGAACCGGCACCAAGAACTGTGATGGAATTTAAGACGGGCGCTGTTGTCATAGTCATCATTTATCCTCCTACAAATGGCAAATGAAATTCAAACAGTTTAACAGAGGGCAAATAAACTAACGGGAAATACTTTTTGTATTTCCCATTATATTGAAATGATTAATTAAGTGGTTGTGTTTCTTGTTCTTCACCTTGCTCTTCTTGAGCTTGTTGACGTTGCATATAATCAATAAATAATGCATCAAAGTTTACTGGTGCAAGATTTAATGCAGGGAAAGTACCACGATTAACTAAACTTGAAACTAATTCACGTGCATAAGGGAAAAGCATACTAGGACACTGTGCTGTTAAACAATGTGCCATTTGCATTTCATCAAGACCGCTAATAGTGAATAAACCAGCTTGTTTAACTTCGCAAATGAAAGCAACTTCTTCACTGCCTTCTAAGGTGGTTTCTGCCGAAATATTTAAACAAACCTCATAAAGATCTTCAGCAATTTGAGTAGTTTCAGTACTTAAATCAAATTTTAATTCTGGTTGCCATTCTTGTTGGAAAATATGCGGAAGATTAGGAGCTTCAAAAGAAACATCTTTCACATAAATACGTTGAATTTGTAAAACTGGTTGGTTTTCTTGTCCTTCAGTTTCTGGAGTAACTTGTGGGTTTTGTTCTGCCATAATAGAATCCTTATTTTTTACGTTTGTTTACTAATGGTAAATTTGCAACATTCCAACCAGCAATACCTTCTTTTAAAGTATAAACATGATTAAAACCTTGTTTTACTAATAAATCAGCTGATTTTTCTGCGTTAATTCCTGTTTGATCAACAACAACAACAGGCTTATCTTTATGGTTTTCAATTTTACCTACATTATGTTCTTTAATTTCTGTCGGTAAAATATTTAAACTATTCACAATGTGACCTCGTTCAAACTCTTCCATAGGGCGCAAATCAATAATTACTGCATTTTCATTATTTATTAAACTAATTGTTTCATTATTATCAACAACTTTTACTTTACTTGTTAAATCTTTAAAAAAAGTATAAATCGTTACTACAAATAATAACACCCAAACCAGCACCATTAATGAATGATTTTTTGCGAAGGTAATTGCTAAAGGAATATATTCTTGCATAAGTTTCTCAATATTAAGATAAAAAAGTGAAAGCTAAGTATAACCGCTATTTTGTCATCTTTCAAAGCAACAATTTAAAATTAATTTGATTTTAAATAATCAAATAATATTTATTAAGTGCTACAATTTGTTAGCTTTATTGTTGTGATAATGAAGCATCACCCATTCTAAAAATCAAAGAATATCTTTTAATCAAAAGATTCTTTACTTATTCTAAAATAAAGGAAACAGTTATGTTCTATATCCAATTTGCAATGGTATTAATCTGTATCCTAATCGGTGCACGTATTGGAGGCATTGGTTTAGGAGTTATGGGAGGGGTTGGTCTCTCTATTTTATGTTTTGGATTTGGTTTACAGCCTGGTGGCTTGCCTATTGATGTTATGTTAATGATTATGGCGGTCGTTTCTGCTGCGGCGGCTATGCAAGCATCTGGTGGTCTTGATTATATGATTAAACTTGCTACTAAAATGCTTCGTAAAAATCCAAAATACATTACCTTTATGGCTCCTGCCGTAACGTGGTTATTTACCGTATTAGCCGGTACTGGTCATGTTGCTTATTCTGTTCTACCTGTTATTGCTGAAGTAAGTCGCCATAATGGTATTCGTCCAGAACGTCCTCTTTCTATTGCCGTTATTGCCTCACAATTTGGTATTGTAGCAAGTCCTATCGCTGCTGCGGTTGTTGCTGTTGTTGCCTATTTAGAACCTCAAGGTATTACTCTTGGTGATGTATTAATGGTGACTATCCCATCAACACTTTTAGGTTTATTCTGTGCTTGTTTCTTTGTGAATAAAATGGGTAAAGAATTAAATGATGATCCAGAATATTTAAAATTATTAAAAGATCCTGAATACGTTAAAGAAAACTTCGACATGAATGATGACACAGAAATCAAATTAAATAAAAGTGCATACATTTCATTCGGCTTATTCTTATTTGGTGCTTTATTAGTTGTGTTAATGGGTGCTTTCCCAGAACTACGTCCAAGCTTTGATGGTAAACCAATGGGTATGGCTAATACCATTGAAATTATTATGCTTTCAATTGGTGCCATTATTATTCTTTTTTGTAAACCTGATGGTAATGCCATTACACAAGGCTCTGTATTCCATGCCGGTATGCGTGCGGTAATCGCAATCTTTGGTATTGCTTGGTTAGGTGATACCTTAATGCAAGCTCATATGGCGGGTGTAAAAGATGCTGTACGTGGATTAGTAGAGTTAGCACCATGGACATTTGCTTTCGCACTCTTCTTATTATCTGTACTTGTAAACAGTCAAGGTGCAACTGTAGCGACTTTATTCCCTGTTGGTATTGCTCTTGGTATTGAACCTGCAATCCTTATTGGTGTATTTGTTGCGGTAAATGGTTACTTCTTTATTCCAAATTACGGCCCAATTATTGCAAGTATTGACTTCGATACAACGGGTACAACACGTATTGGTAAATTTGTATTTAACCATAGCTTTATGTTGCCAGGTTTATTAAGCATGGTATTTAGCTTAATCTTTGGTTTAATTTTTGCTAACTTACTTCTTTAGTATTTAGCGTTACAGTAACAAAAATGGCGAAGAAAACACTTCGCCATTTTTTTTATTTCCCTTTAGAAAAATTAGTGAATTTCTGGAAACAACATTTTAATCACATCTTGCGTTAATCGACGAGATTTTCCTTGATGTGGGAAAATATGCATCATCATCATTGGATTAAAATTGGCTTCAATCACTCCCCAAGAAGATAACTTCGCTTCTGCAGGTTTAGTTAAATCTGGAATAATTAAATCTACACCACAAATTGCAGCTCCCATTGCTTTGGTAATGCCTACCGCTAAATCTTTATAACTTGAGTGCATTTTATCGGTCATATCAATGCTGTCGCCTCCAGTACTAATATTTGAATTAGCACGCAATTGTACAATTTGACCTTTGCCTGGAATACTCTCAATTGTTAAACCTTGATCTTTTAACTGTAATTGTTCAATTTCACCTAAGGCAATTTTTTTCAATGGTGTACGGCTACCATCACCACGTAATGGATTTTGGTTTTTCATTGCGACTAACTGTGCCACTGTATGCTCACCATCCCCTTCCACATTCGCAGGAACACGTAGTAAAACTGCAAGAGTTTGGTCTCCAATGACAAAAAAACGATATTCTGTACCAGTTAGATAATCCTCCACCATCACCGTGGTATCTTCACGAAAAGCAATTTCTAAGGCTTTCGCAAAATCATTTTTATCTGTTAAGCCGTGTTGAAAAATACTAATGCCTAAGCCAAAATTAGTTGATTTTGGTTTAATAACAATGGCTTTATTAGCAAATAATGGGTAATTAGCAATGGCTTCATTTAAGTCTTGAAACTCAACACTTGCCGGGACATTAAAACCAGCTTGTTTTAAAACTTTTTTAGTTACGACTTTATTTTCCATTATTAGTGGTGAAATATAGCTATCTTTCGATGTCATATTGCCGTTTTTTACATATTCAATATGTTCACCAAACTGTAATTTTAAGAACTGATCCGACTCATCTAAAATTTCAAAACTGATACCCTGTTTAATTAAATCAAACATTAATGCTTGAGTAGAAAGCTCCATATTGGCAAAATCAGATAATGCGTAGAATTTTTCAAAGGCTTGGGATTTGTATTTTTCAGCTAACATCGCCCCTAATTTTTGATAACTTCCTACCTTTTCAATTTCCGCCACTAAGCGTGCACAAAGGGTATTTTCTGGTTGGGCAAATTGTGCAAGCTTTTCTTCAACCACTTGAATGGCTTCAGGATTCACACCAATTTGTTGTAACATTCGTATAAGTTGTTGTAAAACTTGTTCCCCTTCAGCACGATAACGCGTTGGATTACGCGGATCTTCCATAGCCACTTCTGCTAAGTATTTTTTCCCTTTTTCAACCCCTGCTTGATCAGCAGTTTCATCCATCCAAATCATTAATAAAATAAAATGATGAATAAACTGGGCATCTTTAAGGCTCATCCCATATTGTTCAAACGGATTGAGATCGAATAATCTAAATTCTAAATATTGAATACCTTTGGCCAATAACTCACGGGCTTGATTAGCACCGCGCAAACGTACATTGGAATAAAATTCTTTTTCAGCAATTAATTTACCACTATTAACCCAATGCTCTAATGTTTCGGCATATTCTGTTAAATTATCAAAAGACACCACAACTTCAGGATCATTCACATAACCATAAGGGCCAGAACGTAAACTACGCACATATTGCCCCGCTTTTAGTGGCGAATTTCCATTAAAATAGCCGGCATCTACCGTAGGTGATGCAGCGAATAAATAGGTTAAAATCCATTGATAACGTAAGAAATTTTTTGCCATCTTCAAATACAGACAATTTTGAAATTCAACTAAATTATCAAATTGATTTTGAACAGAAAATAATGCTTGAATAAGCTCTGGTTCTAACTGAAAGTTATAATGAATGCCACTCACCATTTGTTTACTTTTGCCGTATGAACGCACTAAATGTTCACGATAAGCCACATCCTTAGCATTATCTAATTGAGCAACATTAATTAAACTTTCATCAGGTAATTTAGGCGGCATGCTCATTGGGAAAATATATTCATCTTTTTCCATTGAGCGTAATACCACTTCGTGAATGGCTGATAACCAACGAAATGTATCCGCAAGCTTTTTATTTGGCGGGGTAATTAACTCTAACTGACTTTCAGCAAAATCTGTTTGAATATAAGGATGAAACGCACGATTACCAAAAAAACTTGGATGATTTGAAAGAGCCAACTGCCCATCTTGATAAACACGTAAGCTCTCTTTTTCTAAACCAAAAGAGCCTTTTTGAAATAAAAGGCTTAACTGATTTTTTTCAACTAATTGCTGTATATTCATTATAATCGCCTATTTTTAATGATCTTCTTTGGCGTGATTCAAACTATATTTAGGAATTTCTACAACGAGATCTTCTTTACCAAGATAGCACTGACAACTTAAACGACTATCGAGGGTTACCCCCCAAGCTTTATCTAATAAATCATCTTCGGTTTCACTGCTTTCATTTAAGCTATCAAAACCTTCTTGAATCACTACATGACAAGTTGTGCAAGCACAAACGCCGGCACAAGCATGTTCAATTTCCACTCCTGCATCTAGCGCAGTTTCTAATAAATTATCACCTTCAGCAGCATCTATCACCATACCTTCTGGACAGATTTCTTCATGAGGTAAAAAAATGACTTTTGGCATTATATATCCTTAATTTCTAAATATCTTCAACTGAATGACCGGCTAAAGCTTGTTGGATTGATTTATCCATTCGACGCGCAGCAAATTCTTGTGTCGCTTGATCTAAGGCTTTAATTCCTTGTTTAATTTCTATTGTTGAACCCTGTTGAATTAATTCTTCTAAAGCAACTAAATGGGTTTTAATCCCTTTTAATTCTACATCATTTAACAAAGATTGATCTTGAGCCAAGGCCGATCGCACGCTTTCAATTACTCGACGTCCATCAACTTGTTGCTCTGCTAATAATCTTGCCTGAATATCTTCTTTTGCATTTTCCATTGAGGCTTTTAACATATTGGCAATTTCATCATCAGTTAAGCCATAAGAAGGTTTCACTTGAATGCTTGATTGGACACAAGTAGAAGTTTCCATTGCACTTACACTTAATAAACCATCAGCATCCACTTGATAAGTTACTAAAACTTTTGCAGCGCCTGCACTCATTGGCGGAATACCACGTAAAGTAAAACGAGCTAAAGAACGGCAATCTGCCACCATTTCGCGTTCACCTTGGACAATATGTACACTCATTGCAGTTTGACCATCTTTAAACGTGGTAAACTCTTGAGCTCTTGCCACTGGGATTGTTGTATTGCGTGGAATAATTTTTTCAACTAAGCCACCCATGGTTTCAATGCCTAACGATAAAGGAATAACATCCAATAACAACATTTCACTATCTGGTTTATTGCCCACTAAAATATCAGCTTGAATTGCCGCACCTAACGCCACTACTTTATCTGGGTCAATGGATGTTAAAGGTTCGTGCTCAAAAAATTGGCCTACTTGTTTTCGTACTAAAGGTACACGAGTAGAACCACCAACCATCACAACATTTTGAATTTCTTCTTTACCTAAACCAGCATCTTTTAAAGCTCGACGACAAGCTAATAAAGAGCGTTTTACTAATGGTGCAATTAATTCATTAAAAGTATTTCGATCAATTGTAGTTGACCAATCTTGATAATTAACAACCACACTTTCTTGATCGCTTAGCTTTTGTTTTGCCTCATTCGCTAGCCCTAAAAAAATGCGATATTCTTTTTCGTCTTTCACGCTAACATTAGCTTGCTTAATTATCCAATCCGCTAATAAGCGATCAAAATCATCACCACCTAACGCCGTATCGCCACCCGTTGCTAATACCTCAAACACACCTTTCGATAAACGTAAAATGGAAATATCAAAAGTCCCACCACCTAAGTCATAAACGGCAATAACCCCTTCTTCTTGGCTATCTAAACCATAAGCAATGGCGGCGGCTGTTGGTTCATTTAATAAACGTAAAACAGAAATGCCGGCTAATTTTGCGGCATCCTTTGTGCTTTGACGCTGAGCATCATCAAAATACGCCGGCACTGTAATCACTGCACCAGCTAAGTCTCCACCTAAACGCTGTTCACCTAAGACTTTTAATTTTTTTAAAATTTCAGCAGAAATTTCTATTGGTGATCTTGGCCCCTGTGCTGTATGTAAAATGGGTAATCCATTTTCAGAGGAGGAAAAAACATAAGGAATTTGTGTTTCTCTTGCTTGAATATCCGCTAAACTACGGCCTAATAAACGCTTAACAGAAACAATAGTATTGACGGGATCAATGCTGGTTAATACTTTAGCCTCCCAGCCCACTAAAATATCATTATTTTCGTTAAAATGTACAATTGAAGGGACCAATGGGCGATCTTGTTCATCTAATAAAATCTCAGCACTGCCATTGCGTACAGTAGCAACTAAAGAGTGTGTCGTACCTAAATCAATACCAACAGCAAGCTTATGTTGATGAGGAGCACAAGTTTGCCCTGGTTCGACAATTTGTAATAATGCCATAATCTTTTCTCACTTAAAAAAAGCACTGTATTGCTACATCACTTTCTTATTAAAAATCCATAAATAAGTCTTCAAGACGCTCAATTTCGATTTGTAATTTATGCATAAATTTTAAGCGATCAACCAATACTTTTGCTTGATCCCAATCTTGATTTGCTAAATTCTCTTGAAGTTGTTTTAAAATATTTTTTTCCACAACATCTACTTCATCACAGAGTGCTGTATATTGTGTCATATTTTGCGAAGTCTCAATTTCTTCTAATAACTCACGCCATTGCATTTGCTGCATTAAAAACGCCATATCTTGGCTGGACTTTTCGCTATCATCAGTATTATTAGTATGTAATGCAATTAAACATTCTGCTCGAGAAATAGGATTTTTTAAGGTTTCTAATGCATCATTAATTTGTGCAGATTTTTGAATTGCTAAACGCTGTTCTTGGGCTGAACAATGGGCAAATTTATCTGGGTGTAGAGCCTTTTGTAAATTAAGATACTGTTCATTTAATAATTTTTTATCTATCTCAAAAGATTCCGGTAAATTGAATAAAAGAAATGGATTATTCATTTCTGTCTCCGTTAAACATTAAAACTTTCACCACAACCACATTCATCCGTTACATTAGGGTTGGTGAATTTAAAGCCTTCATTTAATCCTTCTTTAACAAAATCTAATTGTGTGCCATCAAGATAAACTAAGCTTTTATTATCAACAATAATTTTAATATCATCTTGCTCAAATACTTGATCATCTTCATTAAGTTCATCAACAAACTCTAAAACATAAGCTAAGCCCGAACAACCCGATGTTTTAATTCCTAAACGTAAACCAATTCCTTTGCCACGATTAGCTAAAAAAGTTCTTACTCGATTTGCTGCACTTTCCGATAAACTAATAGCCATTTTTTTCTCCAATTTTAAATAGGCAAAAGTGCGGTATTAACCGCACCTTTATTCTTTACTTAACTTATGCCTTTTTTTTCGCTTTATAATCAGCAACTGCTGCCTTAATAGCATCTTCTGCTAAAATAGAACAATGTACTTTTACTGGCGGTAATTCTAATTCTTCAGCAATTTCACTATTTTTAATTGCTTGGGCTTCATCTAAAGATTTACCTTTCACCCATTCCGTCACTAAAGAACTCGAAGCAATGGCAGAACCACAACCATAAGTTTTAAATTTTGCATCTTCAATAATGCCATCATCACTTACTTTAATTTGAAGCTGCATAACGTCACCACAAGCGGGCGCACCAACCATACCACTGCCCACTGAGCTGTCTGATTTATCAAAAGATCCTACGTTACGAGGATTTTCATAATGATCGATTACTTTATCACTATATGCCATTTTTGCTTTCCTTATTTAATGTGCGGCCCATTCAATGGTATTTAAGTCAATACCCGCTTTATACATATCCCATAATGGAGATAAATCTCTTAATTTTTTAACTGCACTTTTTACTAATTTAATGGTGTAGTCAATCTCTTCTTCTGTTGTATAACGACCAACAGTAAAACGAATAGAACTATGTGCTAATTCATCATTTAAACCTAAAGCACGTAATACATAAGATGGTTCAAGACTGGCAGAAGTACAAGCCGAACCTGAAGAAACAGCAATATCACGTAGTGCCATCATTAGACTTTCGCCTTCTACATAGTTAAAACTAATATTTAAATTTGTATCAACACGATGTTCCATTGACCCATTTACATAAGTTTCTTCAATATCTTTTAAACCATTATAAAGACGATCACGTAATGCTTTTAAACGTGGCATTTCTTCTGCCATTTCTTCTTTACAAATGGCATAGGCTTCACCCATACCGACGATTTGATGAACAGGTAAAGTCCCTGAACGCATACCTCGCTCATGACCACCACCATGAATAATCGCTTCTAAGCGAACTCTTGGTTTACGACGAACATATAATGCACCAATACCTTTTGGCCCATAAAGTTTATGGCTAGACATTGATAATAAATCAACTTTTAATTTACTTAAATCAATTGGCAATTTACCTACAGATTGGGTAGCATCGCAATGGAATACGATACGTTTTGAGCGACATAATTCACCAATTTTTTCAATATCTTGAATAACACCTGTTTCATTATTCACATGCATAATTGAAACTAAAATAGTGTCATCTCGCATTGCAGCTTCTAAATCAGCCAAATCAATTAATCCATCTGATTTAGGGGCTAAATAAGTGACGTCAAAGCCTTCACGCTCTAATTGACGACAAGTATCTAATACGGCTTTATGTTCTGTTTTACAGGTTATGATATGTTTTCCACGGCTTTTATAAAAATGTGCTGCACCTTTAATAGCTAAGTTATCTGCTTCTGTAGCACCTGATGTAAAAACGATTTCTCGACTATCTGCACCAATTAAATCTGCTACTTGATTACGAGCGATATCAACAGCTTCTTCTGCTTGCCAACCAAATTTATGAGAACGAGACGCTGGATTACCAAAAGTTCCATCTAGTGTCATAAAGTCCATCATCTTTTGTGCTACACGTTTATCCACAGGGCAAGTTGCCGCATAATCTAAATAAATAGGTAATTTCATTATATTATTTTCCTAACTTGAAAATTGTTCTAAATCACTTGTTTTACAATATCGGTCTAAATTTGTGATTTTAAAGTACTCATAAACTTTTTATGAGATATTGGGTTTTTACCCTGATGCTGTTCCACTAATTCCATTAAACTAACACCATGTAAATACTCTGCAATTTGTTGACTCAAATCATCCCACAAAGTATGAGTCAAGCAAGCTTTTCCGCCACTACATCCACCTTTGCCTTTACATTTAGTGACTTTAATATTTTCATTCACCGCATCAATAATCATTCCAACGGAAATATCGTTCAACGGCATACCAAGCTTATAACCACCACCCGGCCCACGTACACTATGAACTAAACCTTTTTTACGTAATTTTGAAAATAACTGCTCTAAATAAGAGAGAGAAATATGTTGGCGACTCGAAATATCTGCTAAATTTACAGGTCCATTTTCTCCGTGGAGTGCAATATCTAAGGTCGCAGTTACAGCATAACGTCCTTTCGATGTTAATTTCATATCTACTTTCCTTATAGTGAAAAAACAGTGCTTATATTACATTCTTGACTAAATTAGTCAACTATTAATTAGAGAGATAACACCTATTTACCTCCCTTTATGTATTTCCTTTTGTACTGCCTTTAACATCCCCAATAGAATATTTAATTCACCTTTTTCTAGCTGTGCTTTTTGGTATAAATGCCGTAATTTTGGCATCACACTTTTATTTTGAATAAAGCCTAATTCATCATATAACTGTTCTGTTTGTTGAAAAAAATATTCGAGCTCTTGAGCTTGAGGAAAAAGGTTTTCTTTCTCTTCTTTATTGGGAAATTTTTGTAATGCTAACCAACCTTGGCGAATTTCATAACAAGCAAGTTGTACCGCCATAGCGAGATTTAATGAGCTATATTTTGGATTGGCGGGTATGGTTAAATGATAAGTACATTTCAACAATTCTTCATTACTTAAGCCAACTCTTTCACGACCAAATACTAATGCGACCTTTCCTACTTGACTATGGGTTACAATTTTTTCACCACATTCTCTTGGCTCAATAAGGGTATTTTGTAAATGACGTAATCTTGCACTGGTTCCTATGACTAAGGAGCAATCTGCAATGGCGTCATCAAAGGTTGTTACAATTTTTGCATTCTGCACCACATCATCAGCGCCGGCGGCTAAAGCAAAAGATTGTTCGTCAATGGCTTTTTGTGGATTCACCAAAATTAACTCTGATAAGCCCATTGTTTTCATCGCCCTTGCTGCTGACCCAATATTGCCACTGTGTGAGGTTTCAACAAGTACAATTTTTATATTTTCTAACATAATATTTTTCTCTTTAAATGAATTATTTTGTTTTTCAGAACAACATAAATTTTAATGAAAAAAAAGCACAGCCTGAAACTGTGCTTTCTCAATTAATTCAATATATTATTTTTGATTTGGTGCTTGCATATAACGGAAGAACTCACTATTAGGCTGTAAAATCATCATATTATCTGAAGTGGCAAAACTCTTCTCATAAGCTTGCATACTACGAATAAAACTGAAGAAATCAGGATATTTTGCAAATGCATCCGTATAAAGTTTGGCCGCTGTTGCATCTCCTTCACCTCGTAAATCTTGTGCTTTTTTACTTGCTGTTGCAAGGATAACTGTCACTTTACGATCTACATCTGCTTGAATAAAGGCCGCTTTTTCTTTCCCTTCAGAACGATGTTCACGGGCTACCGCATCACGTTCGGCACGCATACGCTGATAAATTGATGAGGACACTTCATCTGGTAAATTAATTTGTTTTACTCGTAAATCAATTACTTGGATACCTAAATCTGAAGTGCTATCTGCGCCAGTGCTTAATGCTTTTTTCGCACCAGTCATTAATTCACCACGAGTCCCAGATACAATATCTTGAATGGTTCTTGAACCAATTTCTGAACGTAAACGGTCATTTACTTTACGACGTAAAAGACTAGAAGCAATGCTATAATTACCTCCACTTGTTGCGGTATAAAAGCGACCAAAATCACTAATACGCCATTTTACATAAGAATCTACAAGTAAGTCTTTTTTCTCAACAGTAACAAAACGATCTGCAGTACCATCTAAGGTACGAATTCGTGCATCTAATACTTTCATTGTCTCAATAAAAGGCACTTTAAAATGTAAGCCTGGTTGATAAACCACAACTTTATGTTCTGCATCACGTTGAACTTTACCGAAACGTAACATTATGCCTCGTGTCCCTTCTTGTATCACCACAAGAGAGGAATAAATAAGAGCTAATAATACAACAATAATGACAGGTAAATATTTACGCATTAGTTAAATCTCCCTTTACGAGTTTCAAACTTATCAGAATCTTGCACCTTTCTACTATTTGATTCTGGTTCGGGTTTTGTATATTGTGTTGGAACATAATCTTCACTGGATTCAGTGGCATCTTTTGTTTCCAATTTTTTACCTTGTAAAAGTTTTTCTAATGGTAACACCGTTAAATTATTGCCATTTTTACTATCAATCATTACTTTTGGCGTATTTGCCATAATTTTTTCCATTGATTGAATGTATAAACGATCACGTAATAATTCAGGCGCTGCTTTAAATTCTGGTAATAAACGTTTAAAACGTTCTACTTCACCACTGGCATTTAAAACAACCTGTTCTTTATAAGCATTGGCTTTTTCTACAATACGCTGTGCATCACCACGTGCTTTTGGTTCTTTTTCGCGAGCATAGGCTTCGGCTTCACGAATATAACGCTGTTCATCTTCTTGTGCTTTAATGGCATCATCAAAGGCAGCTTTAACCTCTTCAGGTGGGCGTGCAGATTGGAAGTTTACATCTAAAACCTCTAACCCCATATCATAAGGTTTGATAATTTCATTGATTTCTTTCCAAGTTCTTTCACGTACGGTGGAACGACCTGTGGTTAAAATATCGTCCATTGTCATATTACCAATAACATAACGTAAGGCACTGTCTGTCGCTTGACTTAAGCTATCGTTAGCATTGGTCACACTAAATAAATATTTAGCAGGATCATAAACGCGATATTGTACCGCCATTTCCACTTGAACCATATTTTCATCACGAGTTAGCATTGAACCTTGTGTACGTAATTCTTTCACTTGTTCAACATTAACCGGAATGACTTCATCTAATAAATTTGGTTTCCAATTTAAGCCGGGATCCACAATGGCATGCAATTTACCTAGGCGTAACACTACGCCGCGATCCGCTTCCTTAATGGTATAAAAACCTGTTGCAGCCCAAAATAAAACAACTAAACCTAATCCAATTGGCCAAAGTTTTAACCAGTTTGGGCTTGCACCATTATGATTAGAACCAGAACGATTACTTTTCATTCCGCCCATTTTCTTTAATAAATTATTAAAGATTTCTTCTAAATCCGGTGGTGAATTTTCTTTATTCTGATGGCCTTGATTGCCATTAGAATTCGATCCATTTTGCCCAGGCTTACCCCAAGGGTCTTGATCCGAATGATTCGTTGACATTTTCATCTCCATTTGTCAAAAAATTGTGACACAGTCTAAACAAAATAGACTATTAAGTCTAATAAAATCAATCCTATCATCGAGGTCGAACAAGATGCTAAGGATTAATTTGGTAACATAAATCTTTTTTTAAGTCCTGTGACTTTAACATATTTTCTTGCCATTCAAATATGGATATGTGATTTTCTTCTTGAAGGCTAAAAAATGCTAAATAAAAAGGCAAATTACGGTAAAAAAAAGCCTTACCTTGAGGACAATAGTCCGTCATCATAACACATTGCTGAGGAAAACTTTTGATACTATTTAATTTTCCGATACCAGCACCCTCTACTTTTAAAATTGTTTCACGTAAACACCATATTTGATAGAAATCTTGCTCTTGAAACTGGCTATTTTGAAACCAGGATTGTTCTTCTTGTGTTCCAAAATGTGCTAATAAGGCCGTATAATTTCGTTTTCTTTTTACATGTTCTATATCGATAGCAGTAACCGCATTTATACCTTTTGGTTGTACTGATAAAGCGACTGCTACCCAATCTCCTGAATGACTGAGATTAAAATCAATATGTTCCTCTGAAAAATGTGGGCGTCCTTGCTCATCACGATAAATACTTTGTAGCCAAGATTCTGTTAATTTCGCTTTTTTTAATAATTGCCATAATAAAAAATATGCCACTTGGCGATGTTTCTTCCGCGGGCTTGGCTGATTGATATTTTCAGATAAAGAAAAATTATCCATTAAATACAATGGATAATCTTTGGTGATATTTGCATAAGCAATAAAAAGAGACATATTATTCCCATAAAAAAGTCAGTATAACAAATTGATATACTGACTTTGGTTGTTATTATTTAAGCTAATAAACTATTAATACGCTTAATAAAAGCATTAGGATCTTCTAAAGTTCCGCGTTCTGCAAACATTGCTTCTTCAAGTAAAACTTCAATCCATTGATCAAACTTATCTTCATCAATAATATCCGCTACCTTTTGTACCAACGGGTGATCAGGATTCAACTCAAAAGTATATTTCACCTCTGGCATTGTTTGCCCCGCGGCTGCGAATAATTTTGCCATCTGAGTCGTCATTTGGTCATTTTCTGTAGAAACTAATGCCGGCGTATCTGTTAAGCGATGAGTTAATCGTACATCTTTAACACGATCGCCAAGATATGTTTTAACACGTTCTACAAATGAACCTAAAGAAGCATCTTTTTCTTTTTGTTCTTCTTCATCTTTATCAGCTAAATCACCTAAATCTAAGTCTGCTTTAGTAATTGACTGTAGTTGTTTGCCATCAAATTCTGTTAAGTAACTTAACATCCATTCATCAATACGATCAGAAAGTAATAAAACCTCAATACCTTTTTTATTGAAAATTTCTAAATGCGGGCTATTTTTAGCGGCAATATAACTATCTGCTGTAATGTAATAAATGGCTTTTTGGCCTTCTTGCATTTTGGCAACATAGTCTTCTAAAGAAATATTTTGCTCACTGCTATCATTTTTATTTGAAGCAAAACGTAATAATTTGGCAATCGTTTCTTTATTGTTGCCATCTTCTGCTGGGCCTTCTTTTAAGACCAAGCCAAATTCTTGCCAAAATTGCTGATATTTTTCGCCATCATTTTTAGCCAATTTTTCTAGCATTTGTAAACTACGTTTTGTTAGTGCGCGACGTAATGTCATCGTGATTTTATTATCTTGTAAAATTTCACGAGAGACATTTAATGGCAAGTCGTTAGTATCCACTAAACCACGCATAAAGCGTAAATAACTCGGCATAAATTGTTCCGCATCATCCATAATAAAAACGCGTTGTACATAAAGTTTTAAGCCATGTTTGGTGTCGCGGTTAAATAAATCCCAAGGTGCTTTTGAAGGTACATACAATAAACTAGTGTATTCTAAATTTCCTTCTACTTTGTTGTGAGACCAAGTTAACGGGTCGCTAAAATCGTGAGTTAAATGTTTATAAAATTCTATATATTCTTCATCACTGATTTCTGTTTTACTGCGGGTCCAAAGGGCTTTGGCTTTGTTAATTTGTTCCCATTTTTCACCTGTTTTTTTACCCTCTTCATCATATTCGGAGGTTAGAATTTCTACGGGTAAACCAATATGATCAGAATATTTACTGATGATTTCACGTAATTTCCATTCATTCGCAAAACCTTTATCTTCTTCACGTAAATGTAAAATAATTTCTGTACCGCGATCTTTTTTCTCAATATCGGCCACAGAATATTCACCTTCCCCGGCAGATTCCCATAAAACACCTTGTTCAGCACTTTCTCCGGCTGCGCGTGTTTTAACTGTTACTTTATCAGCAACGATAAAAGCAGAATAAAAGCCTACCCCAAATTGACCTATTAATTGACTATCTTTAGCTTGATCCTGCCCTAATGATGATAAAAATTCTTTTGTCCCTGATTTTGCAATGGTACCTAAATGCTCAATGACTTGTGCTCGAGTCATCCCAATCCCATTATCACTAATGGTTATTGTACCTTGAGCTTCATCACCTTTAATTTTAACTTTTAAATCACCATCTCCTTCGAAGAGAGCAGGATCAGAAAGAGCTTTAAAACGTAATTTATCTGCGGCATCTGAAGCATTTGAAATTAATTCGCGGAGGAAAATTTCTTTATTTGAATATAAAGAATGAATCATTAATTGAAGAAGTTGTTTTACTTCTGATTGAAACCCTAGTGTTTCTTGATTTTTACTCATTTTATAATCCTTCTTTGTTAAATTGGTATTACGCCCATATTTTAGGCTATGGCATACAACATAAGATTAGATCTTAATTTTTCAAGCCACCAATTAAAAATTTACTTATTTTCCAATACTTATAAAAAAACCCAAAAAGCGTGATATGACTTTTTGGGTTCTTATGCCTTAAGTGTCAGTTTATTTTTTAATATAGGCTAAAAGATTGAATATAAGGTAATTTTCCTTCTTTTAGCATTTTTTCAATACCACTGCGGTGATCATTACCAAAACCTCTTAATTCAAAATTAACGCCGATACTATGATCATATAAAACTTCATGCGGTTGCTGATCATTCCGTTGTTCCACATAACGATTAACTCCCACCCCTAAAGACCAACAACAAGTGTTATATCGAGCACCAATATATTGTTCTACAGGCTTTTTTAAACCAAAGTCATGATAATATTTTGTTACTAATGACCAATTATCATTAATACTCCAAGCTGTAGTTAAACCTAATTGTTTTATATCATTTTGTGATTCTGAAAACTCTTTATTGCTTATATAACGATAAGTTAATTGCACAAGATTTTCACCACCAGGGGTATATTCTAATGTGGTGTTTGCGCTTGAAGTATGTTTATATTCAGCATCATATTTATAACTTGCACGCCAATTCCATTCAGGATTAATAAACCAGTTTGTTTTCAATTCCCAGTCTGCGGAAGCTTTACGATCGTGAATTTTATTTTCTTCTGCTTTTGTATCGGAAAGATAATATGTTTGCTCAATAGAAGTGTTAAAACGCTCAACCCCTTCTGAATCATAAAATCTTGTGGTGCCTCCCCATTTTACTTGGTTAGCTGATAAGATGCGGTCTAAACCATTATATGAAGAGGAAGAATCATAACCATAGCTCCCTTTGCGTCCAATATCTGCTTGATCCCTAAATGGTCGATATAAATATTGTGCTTTAGGCTCAATTGTTTGAATTATTCCATTATCATAGTGACGTGCTAATAATGTTTTAATATCAACGCCAAATTGAGGTAATACTCGATTCACAGAATCTTTAACCTCTGGCGCATTTTTGGCACTACCTTTTTTCTGATCATAATGAGTGGCAAGTAACGTTGTATCAAAACTGACACTACCGTACTTATTGCTTAAAGGTAAACTTAAACTTGGTTGAAAATGATAACGCCAAGCTTCTGGCATACTTTTATTTTCATTCGTAAAATGAACAGCTTGAGAAAAGAGTTGAAAATCTAAGTTATAAGGTAAATCATCTTTATAATAATTCACATCAAGCTGTGGCATTTTCCGATAAGTATTCGAATGTTGCGTATCAAAAATTTGGAACTGCAAAGTAGAAAGTTTAACATCATAATGTGGCTGCACATAACTTAGCTTAAATTCTTGATTTGCGTAACCATCCGTACTACTACCATAGCTTGAAGAAAAATCAGAAAAATAATTAGGATCACTTGCTTTCGTATAATCTGCATCAAAACGTAAATTATTTACTAAATTTGCATGATGTTCCCAATAAATAAGATGACGAGAATTATCTTTATCTACATATTCATCATAACGATCATTTTTAATATATTCTCCCGCAATTTTACCTTCTCCAAATCTGGTTAAGTAACGGAATTCAGTCTTTCCTTGCCAACCACGTTGAGACATATATTTTGCATAAAAAGTCGCATCAACATTCGGTGCAATATTCCAATAAAAAGGTTGTTCATACCATAAACCGTCTTTTCCTGAAGAGCCATAAGTTGGCATTAATAAACCTGATCGACGGCGATCACCAATAGGGAACTGTAAATATGGCGTATAAAATACCGGCACTCCTGCAACATTAAAACGTGCATGCCACATTTCTGCATATTCTTCTTTTATATCCTGACGCATTTCAGCGGCGGTAATGCTCCAAGAATTATTATTCGGTAAGCAAGTGGTAAAGGTGGCATTTTTTAATAATCTATCATTTGAACGTAATTCAATCGCTTGAGCTTCTCCACGTCCTTGTCGATCCACTAATTGGTATAAGGCTTCACCGATATCAGTGGATTTGGTATTTAAATCAAACTTTGCAGAATCCCCAAGTAAATAAATAGATTCATCTCGATAAGCAAAACCACCTTGAATATCAATTTGACGTTCAAATTTCTGATTTGTCCCTTCTATTTTATTTAACTGGGTTAACTGTGCTGATCTCGCCCCTAAATAACGATTTCCTTGTTGAATTTCAACATCACCATTATAAATTGCTGAGGTATTTCCATTTAATTCTGCGTTATCCGCTTCAATATAAACGGGTAATTGATTAGGATTACCTTTAATAATTTCACCGGAGAAATGTGGAATCCCTAATAAACATTGGGTGCTCAAATCTGCAAAACTCATTGTAGAGTAAAGTGAACTCGCAATTATAAATGGTAAAAAAGAAAGGTTATATTTTTTCATTGGACATTATCTAAATTATTTTTTGTGGTTATTTTCCAGCGCAAGAATGCTGACAGATTCTAGGGATTATAATGAATATTCGATAAAAAAGCATTTTATTTATCGTAAATTTAAACCTTCATTGATTAAAAGATTTCCGCATTAATAAAATGTTGTTAAAATGCGCCGTTCTTTTTAAGGAGAAAATATGTCTAGTTTTACCGAAATAAGCCCCGCTGATGCATGGAATTTAATCTCTCAACAAGGTGCTCAAATTATTGATACGAGAGATGCACAAGCCTTTGCATTACAACACCCTAAAAATGCATTTCATTTAACTGATGCCACTTATCCTGATTTTTTACAAAAGTATGATGAAGAACAACCTATTATTATTAGTTGTTACCATGGTATTAGTAGTCGCCATGTGGCACAGTTCTTAAGTGAGCAAGGCTATGAAAAAGTTTATAGTTTAACAGGGGGGTTTGAAGCTTGGTTAAAAGCAAATTTACCCACAGAATCTGCATAATGAAAAACCTCCACATCATAAGATATGGAGGTTTTTTTTAATCTATTTCACCTAAAGCTTCTTCGCTTAGGGTTTCTTTCATTGGTTGTATTTTACCGTCTTTCACATGAAATTTCAGATTTTGTAAATACATTTCCCGGAATTTAATATAACTGTCTCCTGAGTTTTGCAAAATACCTTCTTGGCCTAATACTTTCGAGCGATTATCTACTGCTTGTACTGTCCATTTAAGCAATCCCCAAGGACCTAATAAAGACAACATTGGATATGTGGTATCCACTAAATTACCGAGGTCCTGACGAGGCGTTGCTGGCCCATAGACAGGCAACATTACATAGGTGCCAGTTTCCATACCGTAGCTTCCCAAGGTATCACCAAAACGACGTTTTTCATTTAATTTCAAAGGTTTACTATAGCTTGCCCAATCAATAAGTCCACCGAGCCCAAAAATGCTGTTAAACCAAAAGCGAGTAAAATGCACCATTCCCTTTTGAACATCACCTTCAAGAAAGCGGTTCACCATACTCGCGGGTTCATCAAGATTATTTGCCACATTAATAATGGCGGTTTTAATTGGAGAAGGAACATATTCTTTCCAACCTGTAGCCACAGGTTTAAAAACATAAGGGTCCATTACATTATAGTTAAAACGCCACATTGTACGGTTAAAACCTTCAAGGGGATCTTTACGTTCCCCTGTTTGTGGATCAATAGTGGCACAGCCCACCAGCAATGTCGAGCTAGCAATTAGTGTGAAAAGTAATGTCGATTTTTTCATATTAAAGTCCATTGGCGAGAGTTTCCGGTATTGTAAATATTATCACTGCAATTGCCAATGAAATTTTATTTAAAGGAAAGATTGAAAAACACCTCCCTTAGCTTTACATTACAACCAATTGTTAAATAATTAACGCATTAAACAAATAACTAAGGAGTACTTATTATGCCTGATAAAAAATACGCACAACTTGGCACCATTACCGATCCAACACCTTTTGTTGAATATCTTACATTTGTGATTGAGCAAGGTTCTTGCGAAGAATTGCAAGAGGCCATTAGCAATATTTATGCCATTGCCAAATCCATTAGCCAAAAAGATGGCAATGCCCAACTTTCAGTCAGTTTTGGTATTTCTGCCAACGGTTGGGAATCAGTATTTAAAGACATTCCAAAACCAAAAAATTTACATCCATTTATTGAGCTTACCAACGGCAACCGAAAATTTCCGCTCACCGATGGCGACATTTTTATTATGATCAAATCCAATCGTATTGATCTTAACTTCCAAACAGCCAAATATATTCGCCGAGCTTTCCTCGGCTTAGCCACTTTAATTGATGATATTCAAGGTTATAAATACTTAGATAATCGCGATATGATTGACTTTGTTGATGGGACTGAAAATCCTAAAGATCAAGAACGCCTAGACACTGTGCTTGTCGATGATGATATCGAAATTCACAAAGGCGGAACTTATCTGATTGCACAAAAATATCTGGATAAAAACAACCTATTGCCTTGGGATAAAGAGCCGGTGGAATATCAAGAAAAAGTGATTGGCCGAACAAAACTCGATAACATCGAATTAAGTGACGAAGAAAAACCAGTATGGGCCCATAATGCCAAAAGTAAAGTGGAAGAAAATGGTGAAGAACAAAAAATGTTCCGCCAAAATCGCCCATTTGGTAATGCCATGGAACACGGCACAATGTTTGTGGGCTTTGCTGCGGATCCAAATATTATTGAAATCTCCCTTAAACAAATGATTACCGCAGATAAAGAAGGTTTTTACGATCGCCTCCTTGATTTTGTAGAAGCTGTAACCGGCGGGTTATATTTCTTCCCATCAGCACAATTAATCGATCAAATTTGCGAAGATTAATGCCTTCCTAAAAAAAGTCGCCTTATTGGGCGACTTTTTACTTTAACTCCACAAAAATTTTATTATAAAATGTTGGCGTTTTTATCCTTTACACCGAACTTGTTTATTTTTCACTTACTATGTTGATATTATCGGAAAAAAATATTGCACTAAATTGCTACGCCCAAACCAAAGAAGATGCCTTGGATGTCATTTATAAAGGTTTACTTGAAAATCAAAATGTAAGCATTGGTTTTAAGGCTAAAATGCTAGCAAGAGAAAAACAATTTAGCACCTATTTAATGAACGGCATTGCCATTCCCCACGCCAACCGAGAAGGGCAAAATTTTGTAAAAAAAACTGGCATTTTTATTGGGCAATTTAAACACGGCGTTAATTGGGGTGAAGGAAACAATGCTTACTTGGTAATCGGCATTGCCGCCAATTCAGAAGAACATTTAACACTACTACGCCACCTCACTCACCTTTTGAAAAATCAAGAAAAAATTCAGCAACTGATTACTACGGATAACGCCAAAGATTTTCTGGAAATTTTTAATTTATCAAACTCACCAACAAACAATACTCACTCACAAATATCACCCACCTTATTAAATACCGCGCAAACCGAAACCACGGTGACCATTTATAATCAACACGGTTTACACGCTCGCCCCGCAGCTATACTTGCCCGTTTAGCCAATCAATTTTGCTCTGATATTTATGTGTGTCGTAAAGACGGCAAAAATAAGTGGGTTAACAGCAAAAGCCTCATATCATTACTGAATTTAAGTATTCAATATCAAGAACAATTAAAATTTATGGCACAAGGTGAAGATGCCAAACAGGCAATTGCAGCCATTGAGCAAAGTATTGCAGAAGGCCTAGGCGAACCTCGTTAAGCTTTCTTACACCATAAGCCACTCTTCTTCTTTTCCATTATAAATATTGAAAATGTGACCTATCTCCCATCTCTTTTAAACCAAAAAGATTAAGATAATACTGTTTATCTATTTTTTAACCTATTGTTTCTGCTAATAAATTCAAGGAGAACGCCAATGAAAAAATTGATTAATGCTGTAGATACTGTCCTTCAAGAACAAATTCAAGGTTTTATAGAAGCCCACCCAGAATGTGAATTGCATCAAGATCCTGTTTTTATTAAACGTAAAGATGCCCCTTTCGCTGGGAAAGTTGCCGTGATCTCTGGCGGTGGTAGTGGTCACGAGCCAATGCACGCGGGCTTTGTTGGAAAAGGAATGCTAACCGGCGCTTGCCCTGGTGAAATTTTTACTTCACCAACTCCTGATCAAATGTTTGAATGTGCCTCTGCCGTTGATAGTGGCGAAGGCGTGTTATTTATTGTTAAAAATTACACTGGCGATGTTTTAAATTTTGAAACTGCCGTAGAGCTTTATCATGATATGGGTGCCAAAGTGGCAGCAGTTTTGGTAGATGATGATGTGGCCGTAAAAGACAGCCTTTATACTGCTGGTCGTCGTGGTGTCGCTAATACAGTATTAATGGAAAAAATTATTGGTGCAGCAGCAGAACAAGGTTACTCATTGGGTCAATTGGAAGATCTTGGCCGTAAACTCAATAATCACGGCCATTCCATTGGCATCGCCTTAAATGCTTGCACCGTGCCAGCTGCCGGCCAACCTTCCTTTACATTGGCAGAAAATGAAATGGAATTTGGTGTCGGTATTCACGGCGAACCTGGTATTGAACGCCGTCCTTATGAAAATCTCAATAAAACAGTGGAGCAAATGTTTAACACTATTATTGAAAATGGTACCTATGAAAGAAAACTACGTCGTTGGGATGGTGAAAGTGCTGCTTGGATTGAAGAAACTGTGGCAAAACCTGCTCTTCATAAAGGTGATCGTGTTATTGCCCTTGTCAATAATCTTGGCACAGTACCACTCTCAGAACTTTATGCGGTATATCACAAATTAGCACAATGTTGTGCTGACTTCGGTTTAACTATTGAGCGTAACCTTGTGGGTTCTTACTGTACTTCCCTTGATATGCAAGGTATGTCAATTACCTTATTAAAAGTGGATGACAAAGACTTAGCCCTTTGGGATGCGCCTGTTAATACGCCGGCATTACGTTGGGGGAAATAACAAAGCCATGAATATTACTCAACAAAATATCTTACAATGGCTAGAAAACTGCCATACCTTATTCAATTTACATCAAGACGAACTCACTCAACTTGACCGTGAAATTGGTGATGCTGATCATGGCTTAAATATGCAACGAGGCTTTAGCAAAGTAGCAGAAAAACTCCCATCAGTTGCTGATAAAGATATTGGTACCATTTTTAAAACAGTAGGAATGACCTTACTTTCACAAGTAGGTGGAGCCAGTGGCCCACTTTTTGGTACTTTTTTCTTAAAAGCGGCCATGGTGACTAAAGATAAAATGGAACTTACTCCAGAAATATTATTAGAAGCATTACAAGCGGGAACTCAAGGGGTAATTATGCGTGGCCGTGCTGAGCGTAATGATAAAACCATGTGTGATGTATTATTGCCTGTTTTAGATGATTTTCAACAAGCCCTTACCAAGGGTGAAAATGGTCCTCAATTATTTGCTTACTTAGCACAACAAGCGGCGCAATATGCCAAAGATACTATCCCTCTTATTGCTCGCAAAGGTCGTGCCAGTTATTTAAATGAGCGCAGTATTGGTCACCAAGATCCTGGTGCCACTTCTGTTAGCTATATTTTCTTAGCACTAGCGCAAGCATTGGAGGCATAAATGATTAATTTTGTTATTATTTCTCATAGTGCCAAAATTGCAGAAGGTATTGTGGACCTGTGCTCGCAAATGAAAGCTGATGATTGCCAAATTGTTGCTGCAGGTGGGATTGATGATCCTGAAAATCCTATTGGTACTGATGCTGTAAAAATTATGCAAGCTATTGAAGAGGTTTTCAGTCCAGATGGTGTTATTTTATTAATGGATCTTGGTAGCGCCATTTTAAGTGCAGAAACAGCCTTAGACTTATTAGAGCCTGCCATGGCTGAAAAGGTAAAAATTTGTTATGCACCATTGGTAGAAGGGGCGTTAAGTGCTGTTGTCGCCGCCAGTGCGGGAGATCAAATACAAGATGTTTTAGATGAAGCTAATAATGCTGGGGCTATTAAATTAGAATTTGCTCATTAATTAACAACAAAAAAGACAAGCAACTTTTGGGGTTTACAGTAATTTTTAGTTGCTTGTCTTTTTATATGCCTCAATAAATTAACTTAACTCATAAGGTAATGAATGAGGCATTAATGGAACCTCCACATTCAACAAACGATAACAAGGTTGCTCTTCTGATTTATTTAATATAACTTCAAGCCATAACTGCTCATCATCTTGAACCGCTGCTAAAATCGTCCCTGTTTTACGCCAACCATTTTCCAATTGCATTTCAATACTGCCACCAATTTCCACGGGCTCATTGGTCGCTGCACTAAATACAAACATTGCCCGTTTATTAATGCCTCGATATTTAGCACGGGCAATAGTTTCTTGCCCAATATAACAACCTTTAGTAAAAGAAATGCAATCTTCAATTGCCTGTAAATTTAAAGCTTGTGGAATAAACTGATCCACATTAGGCTGCATCAAAATTGGAATACCCGCTTTAATATCAGCAAGATCCCAATACTGATAATCCCTCTTTACATTAGAGAAAGACAACTGCTCTGCACATAAAACTTGACGTCTATCGGGTAAATTCATCAATAAAGCATTATCTACTGATGGTTCAATTATTTCATTGATACTTCCAACAATTTGCCAATCAAGTACTGCAAATTCAACTTTTGAAAAAACCGCATATTTTTTTAAATGATTTAAACAACTTTCTAAAATTTCTTTACGTACCAGCACATAAAAAATATCTTCCGCCTGTCGATACAAACGACATAAGGACATCACTTTACCTTTTGCATCACAATGGGCCATTAACGTTGAAGTATTTAATGCTAATTTTTTTACATCGCAAGTTAATTGTCCTTGTAAATACTTCGCTGAATCAGGACCACTAATTTTTATTAGCTGATGATTTTCAAGAGAAATTAACATATTGGCTCCTTATTCTACATTTTGAATTTGCTCTCGCATTTGCTCAATTAATACTTTAATTTCTACCGCAGAGGCTGTTACATCGGTATTGATAGATTTTGAGGCTAAGGTATTCGCTTCTCGATTTAATTCCTGCATCATAAAGTCTAAACGACGACCGCAAGCGCCACCTTTTTGTAAAATACGTTGGGTTTCTTTAATATGAAGCTGTAAACGATCTAACTCTTCTGCCACATCTAAACGCTGGGCTAACATCACTAATTCTTGCTCTAAACGCTGTGGATCAATATTCACTTCCGCTTCTGCAAAACGCTGTTCTAGGCGCTCTCTTTGCCATTGTAAAATTGCCGGCATTTGAGCCTTTACTTTTTCCGCTTCTGCTGAAATACCAATTAAACGCTGTTGCAATAAGTCGTTTAAACGCTCACCTTCACGGGCGCGATTTTCCACGAAATCATTTAATAATTTTTCAAAGCCTGCAAAAATATCTTGCCCAATTTGTTCCCAATCTTGCTCTGGCGCTTCCACCACCGTTGGGTAACGTAAGACTTCCATTAAATTAATTTCACCTTCGCCTGCCTGTTCTTTTAACCATTTTAAGCTGGCTAAAACTTGCTGAGCGACATTTTCATTAATGGTTAAACTATCTTGTGGCGCATTAGCATTAATTCGTAAAAAACATTCTACTTTACCGCGTGTTACTTTTTTTCTCACTGTTTCACGTAATTTATTTTCTAAGCCACGTAAACTTTCAGGTAAACGGAATGTTGTTTCTAAATAACGTTGGTTAACAGAGCGAATTTCCCAAGAAGCTTCACCCCAATTTCCTTTTAACTCTAAACGAGAAAATGCTGTCATACTATAAATCATAAAAATTCCTTAACTGGTATTAATAATTGTGCTGGCTATTGTACTGTTAAATTTCGTTTCTGTCAGTTTGCGTGTTAAAATGCCCCCACTTTTTTGACTCGAAAAACAAAAGGAATAACCATGCGCCCAAATAACCGTGAAGCTAACCAATTAAGACCTATTAATATTACTCGTAATTACACTAAACATGCTGAAGGCTCAGTATTAGTAGAATTTGGTGATACAAAAGTACTTTGTACTGCCACTGCTGAAGATTCTGTACCTCGTTTTTTACGTGGCCAAGGTAAAGGTTGGGTGACGGCGGAATACGGAATGTTACCTCGCTCAACTCATAGTCGTATGCAACGTGAAGCGGCCAAGGGTAAGCAAAGTGGTCGAACCATGGAAATTCAACGTTTAATTGCCCGTGCATTACGAGCAATGATTGATCTAGACGTTTTAGGTGAACGTATGATCACTTTGGATTGTGATGTTATTCAAGCTGATGGGGGGACAAGAACTGCGGCAATTACAGGGGCGGCCATTGCTTTAACAGATGCTATTAATGGTTTACTGGAAAAAGGCACGCTTAAGAAAAATCCTATTAAAGGCTTAGTTTCTGCCATTTCTGTTGGTATTGTCAATGGTGAAGCGGTTTGTGATTTAGAATATGTCGAAGATAGCGCGGCGGATACGGATATGAATGTAGTAATGATGGATGATGGCCGAATGATTGAAGTTCAAGGCACTGCAGAAGCAGAACCTTTCAGCCACCAAGAATTATTAACTTTACTAGGGCTTGCACAACAAGGTTGCCAACAACTTTTTGAAAAACAAAAAGAAGCATTAGCCGGTTAAGTTGCTTCATTTTAATTAATTATTAAAGGAAATATTATGCACGCTTACCAATTAGAATTTATCGAATTTGCTTTAAGTCGTGGTGTATTAAAATTTGGTGAATTTACATTAAAATCAGGTCGTAAAAGTCCGTATTTTTTTAATGCGGGCTTATTTAATACGGGTGCAGATTTGGCTCGCTTAGGTGAATTTTATGCTGCCGCAATTCATAAACAAAATCTAAAATTTGATATGCTTTTTGGGCCTGCTTATAAAGGGATCCCCATAGCCACAGCAATTTCTATTGCACTGTTTAATCAATATCAAATAAATAAACCCGTTTGCTTTAACCGTAAAGAAATAAAAGATCACGGTGAAGGTGGCAACTTAATAGGCAGCCCTTTACAAGGTGAGGTTTTATTAGTTGATGATGTGATTACCGCAGGTACAGCAATTCGCGAAGCAATGGAAATTATTGCCAGCAATAATGCTAAATTAAAAGGTGTACTTATTGCATTAAATCGCCAAGAGCGTGGTAGAGGTACTTTATCCGCCATTCAGGAAGTAGAAAGAGATTACCAATGTCAGGTATTCTCTATTATCAATTTATCTGATTTAATTCAATTTATTACGCAAGATAAACGCTATCAGCAATATTTACCACTCATGCAAACATACCGTACAAAATATGGTATTGAATAAAATAATAAATAACTTTAATTAACAAATTTTATTGTTAATTTTAGGGAGAAAAAATGAATTTTATAGGAAAAATTATAGGGGCCATTATAGGCTTTAAATATGGTGGTCCTTTTGGCATGATTGCCGGCCTTTTTTTAGGCCACATGGTCGATAAAAAAATCTATGAACTTGGCAGTGTAAGATCCAGCATTTTTAGTAAAAGACTTACTCGCCAATCATTATTTATGCAAACGACCTTCGCGGTTCTTGGCCATTTAAGCAAATCAAAAGGTAGAATTACCAAGGATGACATTGCCTTAGCCAATAATTTAATGGGCCAGATGAAGCTTAATGATAATGATCGCAGACTCGCTCAAGAAGCTTTTCGTCGTGGTAAAGAAGCTGATTTCCCATTAAAACTTGCCATTAGAGAATTCCGTATTGCCTGTGGACAACGTGCTGATTTATTAAGAATGTTTTTAACTATTCAAGTTAAAGCGGCTTTTACTGATGATGAATTACATCAAAATGAAAAAGAAGTCTTGATGATCGTAGCGGAAGGCCTTGGTTTATCTCGTTTTCAATTTGAACAAATGTTGGCAATGGAAATTGCAGCTAGACACTTTAGCCAAGGTGGTTTCTATCGCCAATATCAGCAACACCAACAAGGTGGAAATTCATATCAGCAGTATCAACAACAATATCAACAAGCAAGCTCTGGCCCAAGTTTAGCGGACGCCTATAAAATGCTAGGGGTGAGTGAATCTGATGACAAACAAACAGTAAAACGTGCTTATCGCCGTTTAATGAATGAAAACCATCCAGATAAATTAGTATCAAAAGGGCTACCAAAAGAAATGTTGGAAATGGCCAAAGAAAAAACCCAGCAAATTCAAGCTGCTTACGATTTAATTTGCCAGCATAAAGGTTGGTAATTTATTTTAGGTTTTATCCATAAAAGGCGGATTTCCGCCTTTTCTTTTTTAATTTAAGGTTAGTTATGCGCGTTATTCTCGCCCCAATGCAAGGTGTTTTAGATCCCCTTGTTCGTCAATTACTGACAGCCATTAATGATTATGATCTCTGCGTTTCAGAATTTGTACGTGTGGTACATCAAAAATTGCCACAAAAAACTTTCTATCGTCTTTGTCCAGAATTATATCAACAAGGTTATACCGATAGTGGTACCCCAGTGCGTGTGCAACTTTTAGGGCAACATCCGCAATACCTCGCGGAAAATGCGATTCAAGCCATTGAAATGGGTTCTCACGGCATTGATTTAAACTGCGGTTGTCCTTCTAAAACCGTTAATGGTAGCCATGGCGGGGCGGCGTTACTCAAAGAACCAGAACTGATTTACCAAGCCACTAAAGCCTTACGTGAAGCGGTGCCGCAAGATCAAATTGTCAGCGTTAAAGTGCGTTTAGGTTGGGATGATGCTATGGCGGCGTTTGAAATTGCTGATGCAGTACAACAAGGTGGCGCTAATGAAATCACCATTCACGGCCGAACCAAAAGTGATGGTTACAAAGCAGAAAAAATTAATTGGCAAAGAATTGGCGAAGTGCGGGAAAAATTAACCATTCCAGTAATCGCCAATGGGGAAATTTGGAATTTTGAAGATGGTCAAAATTGCCAACAAATTACCGGATGCCAAGACTTGATGATCGGACGCGGTGCCTTAACTATTCCGAATTTAAGCAATGTAGTAAAAACAAACCAAGATAAATTAGATTGGTATCAAGGGGTGATGCCATTATTAACCCGTTATGCTCATATTGAAAATTTAAATGATACCGGCTTTTATCATATTGCGCGGATGAAACAATGGTTACAATTTTTGAAAAAAGCCTATCCTGAAGCCTCTGAATTTTTTGAAGTGATAAAAACCTGCCACAGTGCGGAAGAATTACGCATACGCTTGGATAAGTATAATGCGGAAAAAGGGATTATGCTTTAATCCCCCTTTCTCCTCTTCCCAATAAAAAAGCTTGTTGAATATTTTTGCCTTATTCAACAAGCTTTATTTTATGGGTTAGGTAATAATTGATTCTCTTCTAATTCTTTAACAATATCTTCAAATTCCTGAAAAATATAGTTGGCTAATTTTCCATTTGTAATATCTATCCAAGCGGTGTTATGTTCATCCCAGTTACAGTAATCCCCATCTAAATATTTATAAAATGCCCAATATAAACTAAATTTTCCTTTTTTGTATTTTTTAATTTCTTGTGTTATTTCTTCATTATCTATAACATGAATCCCAAAAAACCAATCATTAAAAATATTTTTCGTTAGATCAGAATTTAAATATATCTGTATATTTTGATTTTCAATATAAATTGTTTTCCTTTGAGTTACCCAAGTTTTCTTACTATTTGCTTTTAGAATCCAATCATTTGATAACGATGAATAACTTAGTTTATTTTCAATTTGAGCAACCAACTCATCTAACAAATGGCAACATAGATCATCACGAAGTTTAGCTGCTCGTAATATTGTTTCAATACGTGTTTGATTACCCTTAACCTTACTAATAATTTCTTTAGTTTCTTCATCATCTAATAAACCCATAATATTTTCTCTCACGTATGTTTTAAATTGTTTAATAAATAAATTAATATTCTTTGAATAAGCAAGGCAACTATCTAACCATTGATAAATAAAGTGAGCATCAATTGCTTGTGCATGTTTATTTTTTACTAATTCCTGCCATGTTTCTTTTGTTATGGATTTTTCTGAAGGCTCATCACCATTAGGGTGTAAATATAATAAAAGATAACGAGGATTCTCCTTAATATCCTCAACATAATCAGCAACTTGCTTAGGTTGATCTGATGCCCCGCATAATTTATTTTCAATAGACATCACCCAAACAATTTTTCCCTTTAACCGCCCTTCAATTAAAATATCGTGGCGACGAGTGCTGCTCTTTAAGGTTTTTTCAACGCTTACACAAGCGCTGTCATAACTGAGGTATTCATAGCAATCAATTTGCTTTAGAAAATTATCTAAAAATATACGGCTTTGTCGGTGGCTTGCTTTTGGATCAAGTAAAAAAGCAATTAAACGAGAAAGCCCCATTTCATCGTTTTTCATAAATTCAAAAGGATTAAAAACAGGTTCTTGCGCTAATACTTCTTTTTGTTGTTTTTTTTGCTGTTTTCTAAAAATTTCACCGATATCATCAAGACTTCTTAATACTTTTTCTACATTATTTGTCATCTATGCCTCTTTTTTATTCATTAGATTTTAGATAAACAAAAACCTATTGATACTTTACTAATAAAAAGTATCAATAGGTTTTTTTAATATTCCCATTCGTCCACATCGTTGCCATTTCCCACTAAATAAGCAAATTCATCGCTATTAAAACCATGGGTAAACATATAATTCCAAATTTTTTGTTTGGCTTTGGGTGGTTGCTTTTCCGCATAATTGGGGAATTTTTTAGTGAGGACTTTTTTTGCTAAAGCATACCAATCAATTTCACCCTCAATTTCTAGTAATACTTCAGAAATGGTTTCATCAGAAATACCTTTTAATTGACGGAGCTCTTGTTTAATTCGCCCTAAACCGTAACCGCGTTTTGAACGGGCATTAATATAGCTTTCTGCAAAGCGTTTATCACTTTGCCAATGTCGTTGTTGAAAATGCTGAATGGTTTGCTCAATGTCTTCTTCGGTAAAGTTTTTTTCCTGCATTTTATGACGTAATTCAAATTCACTGTATTCACGTCGCGCCAGTAAATTCATTACGTAATTAAAAGCCAGTGACGCCATTTTTTCTTTGTTTCCTTTTACAAATTTTAAAATTTAGGCTAAAAAAAACCACCCACAAGAGGGTGGTTTCAATGCTATTTAGAAATCACTTTCCATATCTTCTACTTTATTATCTTTCTCCCCTTCTTCGAGGTCACCTAATAAAGTTTGATCAGGATTTGCTAATAATTCAGCGCGTAGTTTATCTTCAAGCTCTTGCATTTTTTCTGGGTGTTCACCTAACCATTTCATTGCATTTGCTTTACCTTGGCCAATTTTCTCACCTTCGTAAGAGAACCAAGCACCCGCTTTGCCTACTAATTTTTGTTTTACACCAAGGTCGATTAATTCACCTTTTTTCGAGATCCCTTCTCCATATAAGATTTGGAATTCTACTTGACGGAATGGTGGAGCCACTTTATTTTTCACTACTTTAACACGAGTTTCGTTACCGATGATTTCATCTCCATTTTTCACAGCACCAATACGGCGAATATCTAAACGTACAGAAGCATAGAATTTTAAGGCATTACCACCAGTTGTAGTTTCAGGGTTACCAAACATTACACCAATTTTCATACGAATTTGGTTAATAAACATTACTAAGCAGTTTGAGTTTTTAATTTGGCCTGTTAATTTACGTAATGCTTGTGACATTAAACGTGCTTGTAAGCCCATATGAGAATCACCCATATCGCCTTCAATTTCCGCTTTAGGTGTTAAGGCAGCCACAGAATCCACCACCACAACATCTACCGCACCAGAACGTACTAATGCATCACAAATTTCTAAAGCTTGTTCGCCATTATCTGGCTGAGAAACAAGTAAATTTTTAACATCAACGCCAAGTTTTGCCGCATAAATTGGATCGAGTGCGTGTTCCGCATCGATAAATGCACAGGTTTTACCTTCTTTTTGTGCTTGAGCAATAGTGGAAAGTGTTAAGGTTGTTTTACCAGAAGATTCAGGCCCAAAGATTTCAACAATACGCCCCATTGGTAAACCACCAATACCTAGAGCAATATCTAAACCAAGAGAACCGGTAGAAACTGATTCAATATCTAAATTTTGAGTTTCACCCAATTTCATAATTGAACCTTTACCAAATTGTTTTTCAATTTGACCTAATGCCGCTTCAAGGGCTTTTGCTTTATCTTCTTGTGTTGCCATGATCCTAATCCTTTTGTGAATTTGAATGAAATATGTTTTATGCGCCCAATAATAACTGTATTAATATACAGTATCAAGCGCTATTTAAGCTTTTTCTAAATTTTTACCACAATTTTTTTATATTGCCATAAATTAATTTATATTTTGCTGAAGAGATTCCAATTCTTCATTATAGTCAAACCATTGAGCTTCAACTTCTTCAAGTTGTTTTTTTGTGGAAACCTGATCTTTTAATAATTGGGTTAATTTATCTTTATTTTCTGTCTCGTAAAGTGAGGGTTCCGCAAGGTCCATTTCAATGTTTTGCAATTGTTTGGATAAATTGTCCATTTGTTTTTCGGCAGTTTGCATTTTCTTACGTAATGGTGCTGTTTTTTGGCGTAATTCTGCTTCTATTCTTTTTTGTTCTTTACGGTTTATTGTTGTACTTTCTTGTTTTTTCTCGTTATTTTTATTGCTTTGTACCTTGGCATTTGTTTCCCCTAACCATTTTTGATAATCCTCTAAATCACCTTTAAATGGTTCCACTTTTTGATCGTGTACAAGATAAAACTCATCAACGGTATTGCGTAATAAATGGCGATCATGAGAAACCACCACCAATGAGCCTTGGAAATCAACTAGCGCTTCTGTTAATGCTTGGCGCATATCAAGATCTAAATGGTTCGTCGGTTCATCAAGTAATAATAAATTAGGGCGTTGCCAAACAATTAATGCCAAGACTAAACGGGCTTTTTCTCCTCCTGAAAAACGAGCAACCTCTTGATTAACTTTATCGCCATAAAAAGCAAAGCCGCCGAGATAATCGCGTAATTGTTGTTCCGTTTGTTGTGGGGCTAATTTTTGTAAATGCCATAACGGGCTTTCTTCCGCACGTAAAGTATCTAGTTGATGTTGAGCAAAATAACCAAGTTGAACCCCTTTGGCTAATTGGGTTTTGCCTGATAAAGGTGCTAATTCGCTGGCCAATAATTTAATTAATGTGGATTTACCAGCACCATTTTTCCCTAATAAACCGATGCGTGAGCCTGGCACTAAATTAAGTTTAATTTCCTTAAGAATTTCCACCACTGATTCATCTTGTTGAATATAGCCTGCGCTTACTTTGTCCATTGATAACAATGGGTTAGGCAAAGAAAGTGGCTCTCTAAAACTAAATTTAAATGGATTATCCACATAGGCCGGCGCGATTTTTTCCATTCTTTCTAAGGATTTCATACGGCTTTGCGCTTGTTTTGCTTTGGTCGCTTTTGCTTTAAAACGATCAATATATTTTTGTAGGTGATCGATTTTTTGCTGTTGCTGACGATACATTGCATTTTGTTGCGCTAATTTTGTAGCACGTTGAATTTCAAAAGTAGAATAATCGCCGGTATATTCGTTAAGTTTTTGATTTTCAATATGTAAAATTTTATTCACAATGGGATCTAAAAAATCTCTATCGTGAGAAATTAAGACTAAAGTGCCTTGATATTGTGCCAACCAACGTTCTAACCAAATTACCGCATCTAAATCTAAATGGTTGGTCGGTTCATCTAAAAGTAATAAATCTGATGGGCATAATAATGCTTGCGCCAAGTTTAAACGCATACGCCAACCACCTGAAAACGACTTTACACTCTGTTGTAATTTTTCTTGCGAAAAACCTAAGCCATTTAATAAGGCGCTGGCTCTTGCTTGAATTGTCCAAGCATCAATTTGATCTAATTTATCGTGAATATGGGCAATGGCATTACCATCATTTTTTTCATTAGCTTGAGCTAATTCTTTTTGTAATTTTGTATAAAGACGATCCCCTTCAATGACATAATCAAGTGCACTAATCTCTAAGGCTGGGGTTTCTTGGTTCACCCAAGCAAGACGCCAAGAAGCGGGAAAACTTACTTCGCCACCCTCCGCAGTCATTTCACCTTTTAAGAGACTTAAAAGAGACGATTTACCACAACCATTTTTCCCTACTAAACCAACTTTTTGCCCTGGATTAATACTGGCATTAGCATTTTCTAGTAATAAATTATGTTCGCGTTTTAAAGTTAAGTTAGTGAAAAAAATCATAGTAGTGGTTTTGCTCGAATTGTAAGTAAAAGAAAGTGATTATAATAAATATAAACGGAGTTAAAAGGGAATTTTAACTCCGTTTCCTTGTATCGCTTAAAAATAATACATTTCATTCTGCATTATGTAAGCTTTCAGTTATTAGTTAGCCTTAATATTGGCTAACATTTTTGTCAATAAATTCCAATAAATTTCAACAGCTTCAATATTCACCTTTTCATCAGGTGAATGCGCATTACGAATTGTTGGACCAATTGAAACAACATCTAAGTTTGGATAGATTTTTTTCAATAAACCACATTCTAATCCAGCATGAATCACTTTAATTGCCGGTGCATAACCTAAAATATTTTCATAAATTTCTTTGGTTAATTCTAATAATGGGCTGTGAGTTTCTGGTGCCCAGCCTGGATAGTCACCAGAGAAAAGAATTTCACCTTGAACTAAACGGGCCACTGAACGTAAATCCGATTTGACTGCTTCTTTACCGCTTTCAATTAATGAACGAATTAAAATTGTGCCTTTTAAAACATCATCTTCTGTTGTAACAACACCAAGGCTTAATGAAGTTTCCACTGTATTCTCTACCGCATCACTTTGACGTACAACACCGTTTGGAATGATATTTAAGCAATCAATCACATTATGTGTTGTATAAGCATTAAAAGCTTGAGCTGGTTTTTCAATTTGCTCTGCAATAAATAATAAATTCGATTCTGTTAATTCATATTCTGCTTTTAAAATATTAGCAAAATCAACAACTGCCGTTTCAAATTCTGCAATATCTCCATTGAACACGACATCTGCAAAAGATTCACGAGGAATGGCATTACGAATAGATCCTCCTCGGAAATCACTTAAAGCAAAATCAAATTCAGTATGCTGTTGTTTAAATTCGGCTAAGAAACGTGCCATTAATTTAATGGCATTACCACGATTTTTATGAATATCACAACCGGAGTGACCACCACATAAACCTTTTAAAGTAATTCGGTAGCTGTGTTCAAATCGATTATTTTCTCGTTCAATAGGTAATAATAAATTTGCATTTTCACCGCCAGCACAACCAATATAAATTTCAGCATTTTCTTCTGTATCTGTATTGATCATAATTTCAGATTTAAGCCAGTTTGGTTGTAAGCCTAAAGCCCCTTCCATACCACGCTCTTCTGTCATCGTAAGTAGAACTTCTAATTCTGGATGAGCAAGGTCGTCACTTTCTAAAATCGCTAAAGTAGAAGCCATACCAATACCATTATCAGCTCCTAGTGTCGTACCTTCCGCTGTTACCCATTCTCCATCAATATAAGGACGAATTGGATCGGTACTAAAGTTATGTACAGTGTCTTCATTTGCTTGTGGCACCATATCTAAATGAGCTTGTAAAACTACTGATGGGCGATTTTCCATACCTTTTGTTGCCGGTTTGCGAATTAAAACATTACCTACCGCATCACGTTCAACAAAAAATCCTTTACCTTTGGCCCAGTCAACAATAAAGTTGGCGATTTTATCTTCTTCATAAGAAGGATGTGGGATTTGACAAATTTGATCGAACCATTTCCAAAGAAGTTTTGGTTCTAATTGAGTTATTTCAGACATCTTATTTCCCTATATTTTTGAAAAAAAGTTTTAAAATAATAGCATAAAAAACATTTTCAGGTTATCCTTAGGCAATTTTATTTATAGATATAGGTTAATCTTCAACCTCTCATGTTATTAAGGTGAATTATGAGCTCTACATACAACGGAAAATACATCGTGACTTGGGATATGTTCCAAATGCACGCACGTCAACTTTCAGAACGTCTCCTTCCTGCATCACAATGGAAAGGCATTATTGCTGTTAGCCGTGGTGGATTATTTCCTGCTGCGGTTTTATCTCGTGAACTAAATATTCGTCATATCGATACAGTATGTATCGCGAGTTATGATCACGATAAACAAGGTAGTTTAAGTGTTCTACATGCCGCTGAAGTTGAAAACGGTGGCGAAGGTTTTATCGTTGTTGATGATCTTGTTGATACTGGTAATACTGCTCGTGCGGTTCGTGAGCTTTATCCTAATGCACGTTTTGTTTCTGTATTCGCAAAACCAGCAGGTCAAGACTTAGTTGATGAATATGTTGTTGATATTCCTCAAAATACTTGGATTGAACAACCATGGGATATGGGAATTTGCTTTGTGCCACCACTCGCACGTAAATAACGTTTAAGTTCCAATAAAAATGCTCCTTAATTAAGGAGCATTTTTTATATATTAATTATGACTAATGAAAATTATAGGTAGAATTTACCTAAGAAGTTTAATTTTTCATCTAGCTGTAATACTAATGGTTGACCTGTCGGAATTTCAAAATCCATGATGTCAGCATCAGAAATACCAATAATATGTTTAGCTAATGCACGTAGTGAGTTACCATGAGCAACAACAACAACACGTTTACCTGAAAGTAATTGCGGTGCAATTTGATCTTCCCAGAATGGTAATACTCGTTCTAACGTAACTTTTAAATTTTCACCATCAGGAATAACATCTGAAGGTAAATGAGCATAACGACGATCGTTATGAGCAGAATTTGGATCCTTAGGATCTAATAAAGGTGGTAATGTATCATAAGAACGACGCCAAATATGTACTTGTTCATCACCATATTTTTCAGCTGTTTCTTTTTTATCTAAACCTTGTAATTCACCATAATGACGTTCATTTAAGCGCCAGTTTTTAACTTGTGGGATCCAAAGTTGGTGTGATTCTTCTAATACAATGTTACATGTTTTGATCGCACGTGTTAACACAGAAGTAAATGCGATATCAAATTCATAACCAGCTTCAAATAATTTTTTACCAGCTGCTTTGGCTTCTTCAACACCACGTTCTGTTAAATTAACATCACGCCAGCCTGTAAATAAATTTTTTGCATTCCATTCACTAAAACCATGACGGATAAATACTAATTCCATAAGAATCTCCTTAGAATACTTATTAATAAAAAACTATGCACTTTATAGCAAAAAATCCTTATATTTGAAAGTAAAAAGCCTCTTATCCCCTTCTTTTTATAACTTTTTTGGTTTTACATCAATTCTCGCTTAAAATTAATGCTATAGTTAATTTTATTCTTTTTCTTTTTTTAAATAACAATATGAAACACAAAAAAATGCCCCGTATTACAGCTTTTTATAAAAAAATATGTTTACTTTGTATAGCCTTATTCGCATTGATATATGCACCTTTAATGTATGCTAATAAACTGGATATTTTACAATCTCAAATAGAACTAAAAGAAAAAAAAATTAGCGCCCAAAAAAAACAAAAAGAAACCTTAGAAGCGCAATTAAACCAACAAGAACAAGATATTAAAATTCTTACGCAAAATTTAAAAATAACACAAAGCCAAACCCATATTTATAAACAAAAAATTACTCAATCTGAACAACGGTTAACAAAACTCTCAGCACAACAAAAGCAACAAAATGATCAGCTAAATCAATTGGCAAAAAAAATCTATCATATGGAAAATACATCGTTTATTAAGCAAGTATTATCTGAACAAGATCCCAAAAAAATAAGAATTAAACAGTTTTTAAAAAAATTATATCGCCAGCAAAATGAGGGAATTAATCAGTTAAAAACGACTCAAGAACAAATAAAACAAGAACAATCATCGATAAAACAACAACTAAAAGAACAAAAAAAAATCTTAATACAACAAGAACAACAACAAAAAGCACTAGAACAGAAAAAACAAGAACATCTTGTAACATTAAATAAATTAAAAGAACAACTTTCAATCGACCAACAACAACTTGCTAATTTACGAAAAAATGAAGATGAATTACGACAAAAAATTGAAAAAGCACAAAAACAAGATGAAGAGCGTAATCAAAGAGAAAAAATAAAACTTACAGCAAAAGGCTTGGGTAAACCCCATAAGCAATATCAAAAACCTGTTAAAGGCGAAATTATTCATTTCTTTGGTAATATTCAAATGGGTGAATTACGCTGGAAAGGGATTGTTATTAAAGCATCCCAAGGCCTACCTGTAACAGCCATTGCTGATGGTCGCGTCATTTTAGCTAATTATTTACAAGGCTATGGCTTAATGGTCATTATTAAACATGGTAAAAATGACTTAAGTTTATATGGCTACAATCAAGAATTATTGGTTAAAGCAGGGGATATCGTTCTCGCAGGCCAAAAAATCGCATCTGTTGGCTATGTTCAAGGAAAACCTTATACTGGTACTTATTTTGAAATTAGTCGTAAAGGCAACCCAATTAACCCTATTGGATGGTTAAAATAAATGAAAATATTAAAAAATGTTTTTTATAAAAAAATATATCGAAGTTTAATAAAAATAATCATACTTTATTTTTTACTTCCACATATAGCAATGGCTACACCCGCTTATTTAGCCATTGTTATTGATGATATCGGCTATAGACCCCACCAAGATAATGCTATTTATCAATTATCTAACAAAATTTCTGTTGCCATAATACCAAGTGCACCTTATGCATCCCAACGTAATAAAGAAGCTTATCATCAAGGTCGAGATATTCTTATTCACTTACCGATGGAAACTATTCATAAAAATAAACTTGATGATGGTGCTTTAACTTTAGGTATGAATCAACAACAAGTGAATCAAACTATTTCAGACTCACTAATAAAGGTACCCCATGCCATCGGTTTAAATAATCATATGGGAAGTGCTGCCACCGCAAATATCGAACTGATGCAAAAATTAATGTTTACTCTAAAACAACATAATCTTTCTTTTTTAGATAGCCGTACAAACGCTAACAGCGTAGCTTCAAAAATTGCTAAAAATATGGGAATAAAGACTTTATCTCGTCATATTTTTTTAGATAATGAAAACACCTTTAGTGCTGTGCAAACTCAATTTAAAAAAGCTATACAACGAGCTCAAAAATATGGTGTTGCAATTGTAATTGGCCACCCTAGAAAAAATACCATTGCAGTTTTACAACAAGAATTAAAATATTTACCTAAAAATATTCAGTTAATCAATATTGGAGCTTTATGGAAACTAACTAAAACAAAGGCTACCACAAAGCCTTTTAATATCCTTTTTCAAAATAAAAATATTGATTCTTATTCCTTATCTCAAAAATTATAAATATTATAATTCTTGAGACAATTTTCTTAATAAGCGATCCATGGCTCGATAGCCTAAAGCTTCTGCTAAATGAGCTTGTTGAATCTGTTCTTCCTCCGCTAAATCGGCAATAGTACGTGCTACCTTAAGGATTCGGTGATAAGCACGTACTGATAAACCTAAACTTGTTAGCGCATTTTCTAAAAAAAAACCATCCTTTTCTTCAATCTGACAGAATTTTTCAATTTCTTTTGTGCTTAGGTGAGCATTAATTTTTCCTGCTCTCTGAAATTGAAGCTCCCTAGCTTTCAATACACGCTGTCTTACTTGTTCACTTGTTTCTCCTCGATCTACTTGTTTATGACCTTGCTGTAATGTTCCTTTTGGTAATAAAGGTACTTCAATAGATAAATCAAAACGATCTAAAAATGGCCCTGATAATCGATTTAAATAACGCATCACTTGCTGAGGAGAGGTTCGATTATGAGTACCGGTATAATGCCCTGTGGGGCTTGGATTCATAGCAGCAATTAATTGAAAACGAGCAGGAAATTGTACCTTAGCATTTGCTCTAGAAATAATAATTTCACCACTTTCTAAGGGTTGTCTTAAAGCATCCAATACTTTACGTTCAAACTCAGGTAATTCATCTAAAAATAAAATACCATGATTTGCTAAAGAAATTTCCCCAGGTTTAGGAATTGTACCTCCTCCCACTAAAGCTGCCAGTGACGCACTATGATGAGGAGATCGAAAAGGCCGTCTTCGCCAATTTTGATAATTTAATTCATTTTGAACTAAACTCGTTACTGATGCAGTTTCAATGGCTTCTTCTGTTGTCATTTCTGGTAATAAATCAGTTAACCGACTGGCTAACATTGTTTTTCCGGTACCAGGAGGACCTAAAAAAAGCAAATTATGTTGTCCTGCGGCTGCAATCATTAATGCTCGCTTTGCATGATTTTGACCAATAATATCAGTAAGATCTTTTTGAGGTAAAAAACGTGATAATGTAGATTCAGTATTAATAACTGAACTCGCTAAAGGCAATTGTCCTTGATAATTTAAAAAATTAACAACATCTAATAAATTATGTGAAAAATAGGTATCTTGATCTGAAACGAGAGAAGCTTCATTGGCATTTTGGCTTGCTATTATAGTGGAACGTTTGGCTTTTTTAGCCGCTATGATCGCAGGAATAACACCTTGTACACCTCTTAACTCACTAGTTAAAGCTAACTCACCAAGTAACTCAAACTGCTGAAGATTTTTATTATCTAGCTGGCCTGAAGCCGCTAAAATACCTATAGCAATAGGTAAGTCAAATCGCCCACCTTCTTTTGGTAAATCAGCAGGTGCTAAATTCACCGTAATACGTTTTGAAGGATATTTAAAATTAGCATTTAATAAAGCACTTCGAACTCTTCCCTGAGCTTCTGTTACTGTTTTTTCAGGTAAACCTACTAGAGTAAAACCTGGTTTACCACTACTTAAATGAACTTCTATAGTTACCAATGGAGCTTGAACTCCAATAGATGCCCGACTATAAACAACAGCTAATGACATATTTCCTCCCATTTCTTAAAGTAGGAAATAATATACAAGCCTATAAAAATATTTTAAATATTCTATTTTGTTTTTACGATCAAGCTCGCATAAATATGTTTTATCCTAAAATAGGAGAAAACCACTCATTTAATTTATCTGATAATGCTTTTACACCAAGTTTTTTCGTACCTGAAAAAGCTTCTACTTGAATATTACCTTGGAAAGGTAAAATAGCTTCACGTACTAATTTAACTTGTTTACTGCGTGCGCTTTGACTTAATTTATCTGCTTTTGTTAATAAAAGTAAAACAGGTAAATCAGCAGAAACGGCCCAATCAATCATCTGTTGATCTAAATCTTTTAATGGATGTCGAATATCCATTAATATCACTAATCCTTGCAAACATTCTCTATCCTGCAAATATTCACCTAAAGATTTTTGCCATTGACGCTTCATTTGTTCTGGTACGGCAGCATAACCATACCCTGGTAAATCTACTAATTTACATCCTGGTGCAACTTCAAATAAATTAATTAATTGAGTACGCCCAGGTGTTTTAGATGTGCGAGCCAAGCCTTTTTGTTGAGTTAAAGCATTTAATGCTGTTGATTTACCTGCATTTGAACGGCCTGCAAAAGCAATTTCAATACCTTCATTTTCCGGTAAAGCACGGATATCAGGGGCACTCATTAAAAAGTGTGTATTTTGGTAGTTTAGTTTGTATTCAGTCATTATTTCATCCTACTATATTAATGTTCATTTCTAAGGCCAAGAATACCTTATTCAGCTAAAAGTAACGATAAAAATCTAATAATTTAGGCATTTATTTCCTAAAGCTTAAAATATTCACCAGCTAATGATGCACCACCTCTACAAGGATGCATTAAATAAAATCTATCCTCAAATTTCTCAGTAAAAATATCTATTTCATTAGGATTTTTGGGTGTAATAATCATAAAGACTGGACTCTGTTTATCTTCTTCGTTTAAATTCAACCAAATTTTTCCTTCTTTCCACTTTCCTATACCTTGGTAAGAGCAATTTTCCATATTTTTTACAATACTTGAAGAAAACTGAAGATGTATATTATTCTTTAAAGGGGTAATAGTTACAGCTTGCCAATACCCATCACCTGCTGTTTTATATGTTCCAAAGATATTTTTATATAAATTTATATTTTCTGAATTAGAACACGCTGATAAACTAAAGAGCATAATTAACACTAATATATTTTTGACCATTTCCCATCTCTTTTTAAGTTTTAAAGTAAATCAGAGCTATTTTACATTCACAAATCACAGATACAAAAAAACCACCTTATTAGGTGGTTTTCTTTTAATTTAGACT
>SAMEA104404106__coassemble_336_pt1 | contig 51381 bp, 42 predicted proteins | sample SAMEA104404106__metabat2_high_PE_050 | metagenome-assembled genome bin SAMEA104404106 (sample SAMEA104404106) | Balaenoptera acutorostrata | reverse complement strand
AGCCCTAGCCAACCCCTACACGATCTTATATATTTCAATGAGTTAAAAAACAAACTCTCTTCTAAAACCAAAAATAAATAAAAACAAAAAAGCCAAAAGGGAAATAATCCACTTTTGGCTTTGACTATGATCGTTCTAATTAATTAAAGAAATTATTTACTCGCACGAGCTGCACGGCGACGATCAAGTTCTGTTAGTTCACGTTTACGAATACGGATAGAGGTTGGTGTCACTTCGACTAATTCATCATCATCGATAAATTCAAGTGCTTGCTCTAAAGTATAAGTAATTGGAGTGGTTAATGTCACCGCTTCATCTTTACCGGAAGCACGCATATTAGTCAGTTTTTTACCTTGTAATGCGTTAACCGTTAAGTCGTTAGAGCGGCTATGAATACCGATAATTTGGCCTTCATAAACTTCTGTACCGTGATCAACCATTAATTTACCACGTTCTTGTAAACCATATAATGCGTATGCTAATGCTTTACCTGTACCGTTGGAAATTAATACACCGTTCATACGTTGGCCGATGTCACCTGGTTTAACGTCATCGTAGTGGCTGAAGCTTGAATATAATAAACCAGTACCTGAAGTCATCGTCATAAATTCATTACGGAAACCGATTAAGCCACGGCTAGGGATGATATATTCTAAGCGTGTACGGCCTTTACCATCTGGCGCCATATCACGTACTTCACCTTTACGGATACCTAAGGCTTCCATTACAGAACCTTGGTGTTGTTCTTCGATATCGATTGTTACTTGTTCGAAAGGTTCTTGTTTACGACCATCAATTTCTTTAAAGATAACTTTAGGACGAGAAACCGCTAATTCGTAACCTTCACGACGCATATTTTCGATTAATACAGATAAGTGTAATTCACCACGACCTGATACACGGAATGCATCTGGATCTTCTGTTTCTTCTACACGCAATGCCACGTTATGGACTAATTCTTTGGTTAAACGCTCTAAAATTTGGCGTGAAGTAACGAATTTACCTTCTTTACCACAGAATGGAGAAGTATTAACACAGAAGAACATAGTTACTGTTGGTTCATCAACAGTTAATGCTGGTAAAGCTTCAACATTGTTAGGATCACAGATAGTATCTGAAATATTTAATTCACCTAAACCTGTAATTGCGATGATATCACCTGCAGTTGCTTCATCTTCTTCATAACGTTGTAAACCTAAATGGCCAAGAACTTGACCAACACGACCGTTACGTGTTTTACCTTCTGAATCAATGATTGTGACAGGTTGGTTAGGTTTGACTGAACCACGTTTAATACGACCAATACCAATAACACCTACATAGTTGTTATAGTCTAATTGTGAAATTTGCATTTGGAATGGGGCGTCAAGTTCCACATCGGGTGCTTCAACTTTTTCCACAATAGCTTCAAATAATGGCGTCATATCTTCTGCCATATCTTCGTGCTCTAAACCTGCAATACCATTTAATGCTGATGCATAAATAATAGGGAAGTCTAATTGTTCATCTGTTGCGCCTAAGTTTACGAATAAGTCGAATACTTGATCCACAACCCAATCAGGACGAGCCCCTGGACGGTCAACTTTGTTGATAACAACGATTGGTTTTAAACCGTGAGCAAAAGCTTTTTGTGTTACAAAACGTGTTTGTGGCATAGGGCCATCAGATGCGTCAACCACAAGTAATACACTGTCCACCATAGAAAGAACACGTTCAACTTCACCACCGAAGTCTGCGTGTCCTGGAGTATCTACGATATTAATGCGGTAGTCGTTCCAATTAATTGCTGTATTTTTTGCTAAGATTGTGATTCCACGTTCTTTTTCGAGATCGTTAGAATCCATTACGCGTTCGTCAGTATCACCACGAGTATTACTTAAAGTCCCTGATTGTTGTAAAAGTTTGTCAACCAGTGTTGTTTTACCGTGGTCAACGTGCGCAATAATTGCGATATTACGCAATTTGCTAGTATCAATTTTGTTTGTCATTAAAGATGTCTCTGTTATAGACTAAATGGTTTTTAAACGTTTGATTACATCTTGAGGAAAGAATAATAAAACGCTCAAAAGATGAAAAGGACGAAAGTATACACCTTTTTAACCTTCTCGGCTAGAAAAACAACGTAATAAACTGTAAATTTTTATTTAGACCTTCACCCGTTTCTTGCCTTATAATGTCTTCTTTCTCTTCAACCTGTAAATAAGGAAACCTTAATGCCTAATATAAAAGCAATGGAAAATGTCTTTGATTTAATCGACAAAAATAATGTGAAATTTGTGATTCTACGTTTTACAGATATTCAAGGAAAAGAGCATGGCGTATCCCTTCCTGCTAGTCTTATTGATGAAGATTTATTTGAAGACGGTAAAATGTTTGATGGTTCTTCTGTGGCAGGTTGGAAAGCCATTAATAATGCCGATATGTTATTAATGCCAATTCCTGAAACTGCCGTTATTGATCCCTTCTGTAATATCCCAACCCTTTCTTTACGCTGTAATATTTTTGAACCTAGTACAATGCAACGTTATGAACGTGATCCACGCTCGATTGCAATTCGAGCGGAAAATTATATGCGTTCTACGGAGATTGCAGATGAAGCTTTCTTTGGTCCTGAACCTGAATTTTTCTTATTTGATGATGTGCGTTTTAGTGTGAACGACAATGGCAATGGCTATCAAGTTGATGATATTGAAGGCGCTTGGAACAGCAATCAAGAATATATTGATGGAAACCTTGGCTATCGTCTAGGTAAAAAAGGCGGATACTGTGCCTTAGCACCAAATGATAGTGCTCAAGATTTACGTTCTGAAATGTGTTTAGTGTTAGAAGATTATGGTTTAGAAATTGAAGCTCATCACCACGAAGTGGCTACCGCTGGGCAAAATGAAATTGCCACAAAATTTAATTCTTTAACCTTAAAAGCCGATGAAACGCAAATTTATAAATATGTAGTACAAAATATGGCGAAAGCTCATAATAAAACCGCTTGTTTTATGCCAAAACCAATTACCGGCGACAATGGTTCTGGGATGCACTGTAATATTTCGTTAAGTAAAAAAGGCAAAAATTTATTCCAAGGGGAAGGTTATGCCGGCTTATCAGATACCGCGCTTTACTTTATTGGCGGCATTGTGAAACACGCGAAGGCCTTAAATGCTTTTACGAATCCTTCAACAAATTCTTATAAACGCTTAGTGCCAGGCTTTGAAGCACCGGTTTTATTAGCGTATTCAGCAAGTAATCGTTCTGCCTCTATTCGTATTCCAGCGGTGACCAATCCAAAAGCCATTCGTGTGGAAGCACGTTTCCCAGATCCAACTGCTAACCCATATTTAGCCTTTGCAGCTTTATTAATGGCGGGGCTTGATGGCATTAAACATAAAATGCACCCAGGGGACGCTATGGATAAAAACCTTTATGATTTACCACCTGAAGAATTAAAAGATATCCCAACAGTGGCAAATTCGTTAGAAGATGCCTTAAATAATTTAGAGCAAGATTTTGAATTCTTAACCCAAGGCAATGTATTTACTAAAGATTTTATTGATGCCTTTGTAATAATTAAACGTAAAGAAGTGGAACGTTTAAATATGACACCACATCCAGTTGAATTTGAAATGTATTACGCTTAATATTTTTCTAATTATTTTTACTAAAACCTCAAAAGTTAAATGCTTTTGAGGTTTTTTTGTGTGCTTGACTTTCAAAAATAAGGCTAAAAGGAGAGGCAAAACAAAAAGAATTTTGCTGATAGAAATCAAATTAATTCAATTTAAATCAGGTTATCATATTAAAAATGATAATTTTTTTATTATTTAAAATATTTCCTAGTCAGAATGTTTGTATTTTTGATCAAACTAAGGAGTATTAGATGATCTATACCAAAGTCATTGAAAATATGTGCCCCATTCAACAGGGCGTAAAACACGGGGCGGCGCCAATTCCTGAAGAAGGAAAATGGATCCAAGCAAAAAATATTTCAGATATTTCCGGCTTTACTCACGGGGTCGGTTGGTGTGCACCTCAACAAGGAGCTTGTAAGTTAACTTTAAATATTAAAGAAGGCATTATTCAAGAAGCCTTAGTGGAAACAATAGGTTGTAGCGGGATGACGCATTCTGCGGCCATGGCTTCAGAGATTTTGCCAGGCTTAACGGTTTTAGAAGCACTTAATACAGATTTAGTTTGTGATGCCATCAATACGGCAATGCGTGAATTATTCTTACAAATTGCCTATGGGCGTAGTCAATCAGCTTTTTCTGAGGGAGGTCTTGCCGTGGGGGCGGGACTTGAGGATTTAGGTAAAGGCTTACGTTCTCAAATTGGGACAATGTATGGCACCCTTGCAAAAGGCCCGCGTTATTTGGAATTAACGGAAGGTTACGTGAGTGGATTGGCATTAGATGAAGAGGACCAAATTATTGGTTATCAATTTGTATCAATTGGCAAAATGATGGACTTCATTAAACAAGGCGATGAGCCAAATGTTGCTTATGAAAAAGCCAAAGGTCAATACGGCAGAGTAGATGATGCCGTTAAGATTATTGATCCGAGACGCGATTAAAGGAGGATATCATGGCACTATTTGAAGGTTATGAAAGACGTATTGATAGCATTAATGAAGTGTTACATAAATATGGTATTAAAGATATTAATGAAGCCATTAAGATAACAGAAGATGCAGGATTACACGTATTTGATACGGTAAGAAGTATTCAACCTATTTGTTTTGATAATGCTTGTTATGCTTATGCCATTGGCGCCGCGATTGCCATTAAAAAGCATTGTGAAACCGCCGCCGATGCAGCTGCCGCCATTGGCGAAGGATTACAGGCTTTTTGCATTAAAGGTAGTGTGGCGGATAGTCGCAAAGTAGGCTTGGGACACGGTAATTTAGCTAAACGTTTATTAAGTGAAGAAACGGAATGTTTTTGCTTTCTAGCGGGGCATGAATCTTTTGCTGCGGCGGAAGGGGCTATTGGTATTGCTAATAATGCCAATAAAGTTCGTCAAAAACCTTTACGGGTAATTTTAAATGGGCTCGGTAAAGATGCGGCAGTGATTATTTCCCGGATTAATGGTTTTACTTCCATTGAAACAAGTTATGATCCTTATACGAATACAGTGACAGAAATTAGTCGTCATGCTTATTCTAAAGGCCCTCGAGCTAAAGTAAATTGTTATGGTGCTAATTCTGTCCCAGAAGGTGTGGCGATTATGTGGAAAGAAAATGTAGATGTATCTATTACAGGTAACTCGACTAATCCAACACGTTTTCAACATCCCGTAGCCGGCACCTATAAAAAAGAACGCTTAGAAGCCGGTAAAGGTTATTTCTCCGTGGCTTCCGGAGGAGGCACAGGCCGTACTTTACATCCAGATAACATGGCAGCAGGCCCGGCCTCTTATGGTTTAACCGATACTATGGGACGTATGCACTCCGACGCTCAATTTGCAGGTTCTTCTTCTGTGCCTGCTCACGTAGAAATGATGGGTTTAATCGGTATGGGAAACAACCCAATGGTTGGTGCTACTGTTGCTGTAGCAGTGGCGGTTGCAGAAGCAAAGAAATGGTATAAGTTTTAAATTAATTTCCTCTTCATACTTAAAGTGTGGGGAGGGTGAAGGGTAAAAATAGAATTGTAGATTTTGTAGGTTATTAATTACTATGGGAAATAGCCGGCAGCTTAGGTGTTTTATGGCAAGAGTGATAAATATACCTATTTTGTAACATGGCTAGGTTATTATAATAATGAATTGCTTATACTACATAACTGTAGAGTATCATCATTAAAAGATGAAAATGTTTACAACAAATAACTTAAGGTTCAGTGAGATTAGCGATTTTATAAATTAATTCAGCTAAAGTTTTTGCGTGCATTTTTTGCATAAGATGAGAACGGTGAACTTCTACAGTACGCACTGAAATATTTAATTCTTCTGCAATTTTTCGATTAATATAACCTTGTAATAATAATTGGAGAATCTCTAATTCTTTTTGACTTAGGGATGCATAATCATTTTTTATTTGGAAATATTCATATTTTTGCAAGGTTTTTTGTTTGGCAATTTTTAATACCGATTGCAACTCTTCAAATTTAACGGGTTTTTGTAAAAAATCTACAGCTCCTTGTTTTAATTCTTGTACCGCCATGGAAACATCACCATGACCGGTTATAATAATCACAGCCAGAGTACTATGTTGTTGATTAAGATATTTATGCACTTGGTGCCCATCAATAAGTGGCATTTTCATATCAAGTAATAAAATACCAGGTTGAAATAAGTCGGCATATTCAATGAAATCTTGGCTGTTAGACCAGGTTTTTATTTGGTAACCCAATTGTTTTAGGAGAAAAGATGCGGCATCTAAAATCGTGATATCGTCATCTAAAATATGAATAATCATTATTTACCTCATTTTTTATATTTATTTGGAATGGTTAGGATCACTTCTGCACCTTGCTGATCTTGACGATTATGTAAGGTGATATCCCCATCAATGGAGCGCATTAAACGCTGACATAAAACTAATCCTAAACCTAATCCATTATTTTTACTGCTTCTAAAAGGAACAAAAGGGAAACTAAGTTCAGATGTTTTAAAACCCGTACCATTATCTACAATATAAATAAGAATATTTTCATTATTTTCTTTTACAATAACTTGAATTATTTTTGCATGAGCTTGAATTGCATTAAGTAAACAATTGCAAATAACTTGTTCTAAAACGGTTGGCTTTAAGGTTAAGTATAATTTTTCCGTGCATATTAAGCGGAGCTGATATTTATGTTTATTTTGTAAAGAAATAAAATTATACACTTGTTGAACTAACGTTTTTAAATGAATTTCTTTTTGTTCTTTTTCTTTTTTACCTTTCGCCCAGTGCATTAATTGATAAATGATATTACTGCTACGATCAATTTGTTGTAAAACTTTATCTAAAATATGAATCGTATTGATATTTGCATCTTTTGTATCCTGCGTTAATGAATATTTTAAACCTTCAATATACATTCGCATGGCAGCTAAGGGTTGATTAACTTCGTGGGCAATTCCTGCACTCATTTCCCCTAAAATTGTGAGTCTATCTGCTTGTACAAGTTGCTGTTCATATTGGCGCATATCTTCATAAGCTTGTTGTAATGCTTTTGTTTTTCTATGAATTTGAATGGTTACCCAAAGATAATTTAGAACCAGTAAACTTATTATAACAATAATCCAATTTTGATATTTAATAATTAAATGCTTAGTAGCATGCCAAAAATCTTGTTTAGGATGGTGGTATAGCTGGCGCATTAATTTATCTGCTTGTGCGGTGGAATAGGGAGGGATCCATTGGGGTAAATTTGGTGATTTTTGAGTTAATAAATAAGATACTAATTTTGCAGCCAAAGCACTTGGAACTTGTGGCATTACAGCTAAAGACCAATTTGGTAAAAGTGTTGTGCTAGTTAAGCAATGTTGTTGATTTTCGTTATTTTTACCAGCCAATAAACGATAGTTTTCTTTTTTTATAACATGTTCATTCACTAAACTTTCAAAAATACAAGTTGGCACAATAGCCCCATCAACTTTCTTTTCTTTTAATAATAATAAGGTGTTATCAACAGGGAAACCTGTAAATTTAATATGTAAATTTTTATTTTCAATTAAACCTTGTTTATAAAATTCATTATAGCCAAGTAAAAAACCACCAAAGGCATTTTCACCTACTGCACTAATAGTTTTATTTTCTAAATCTTTGAGTTTGTAAAAAGGGCTATTTTTACGAACAAAAATAGCACTTCCAATTCCGTTCATAGAAGGTTTTTGATTTGTTGATTTTAAAGTGGCTAGCCAACGAACTTCTTTATTATTTAAATAAAAGAATTGGCTTTGATTGGTCAGAATAAAATCTACGCCTTGAGCTTGTCTTTTCGCGAGATCGTTAAGATCTAAGGTGACTAAACTAAAGTGATTTTTGGGTGCAAAAGTTTTATTGAGTGCATCAATCCAAGGTTGCCATGTTGCATGAGTATGCATTGCACCACGTTTTGCTAAGATGCCGATTTTCCAATCTTGCGCATAAGTTATCGTTGGTATTAGTAGAAATAGGAAAATAAAAAATTTAAAAAAGTTATGTTGGTATTTCAAAATAATTTTCTTCGTTGATTAAAATCAAATTTCTTAAAATTTTATGTGGAAAACCACAATAGTTTTTTATCTGAGTTTTTTAATAATAAAGGATATTTAGGATAGCTTGTAAAACAATTAATTATTGAAGACTTAGCATAAACGATTCAAAAAAAATTGGAAATAAGAAATTACTAAAAAATAAAAGTTGTAGTTAAGTGATAAGTGTAATTTTTAAATATAGCGCATTATTGTGATGATATTTATTTGTGGGGAGTCATGTTATTAATTTAATAATAATGGCTGTAAATTAACATTTATAAGTAAATTTTAAGATACTTAAGGAAGGAATGTTGCTATGGAAATGACCAAACGTAATTTTCTTAAAAATTTATCTATTTTAGCTGTGGGGCAAGCATTTATTCCTGCGACTCAAGCGAATAGTTTTCAACCGCCGAGAAGAGAAGGAAGTGATAAGCATCGTTATGCCATGTTAATTGATTTAAGACGTTGTATCGGTTGTCAATCTTGTACTGTGAGTTGCAATATTGAAAATGTGACACCTATCGGCCAATTTAGAACTACTGTTCGTCAATATGAAGTAACGGATACTAAAAAGGCTGTCAATAACGTTTTATTACCTCGATTATGCAATCATTGTGATAATCCTCCTTGTGTGCCTGTTTGTCCTGTTCAGGCTACCTTTCAACGAAAAGACGGTATTGTTGTAATAAATAATGAGCAGTGTATTGGCTGTGCTTATTGCGTACAAGCTTGTCCTTATGACGCCCGTTTTATTAATGAAGAAACCAAAACCGCGGATAAATGTACGTTTTGTGCTCATCGACTCGATGCTGGTTTATTACCTGCTTGTGTAGAAAGTTGTGTAGGTGGGGCTCGTATTATTGGAGATTTGTTTGATCCTGATAGCACTATTAACCACATGATGGCGAAGCATAAGTCTGAATTAAAGGTACTAAAACCAGAAGCGGGGACTAATCCTTGTGTTTTTTACTTAGGTCTAGATAGTATTTTTGAAGAACATATAAAGGGTCAGCCTATGTTGTGGCAAGATGAGGAGGAAACACTATGATTATTCGTGAAATTTTAGTTGAACCACAAGCTATTGCATGGCTTCCTTGGGCAGTCAGTTATTTCTTCTTTATTGGTTTATCCTTAACCGCTATTTTGTTAGGTTTTATTATTTATCATTTAGAGAAAAATACACAACATGAATTTATCGCCATTAGTATCGCGTTAACCACAGCCCTTGTTGCACCTATTGCATTAACTGCAGACTTACATCAACCAAGTCGAATTATGAACTTTTATTTACATTTAACTCCGTGGTCTTGGATGGCTTGGGGAGCGATTTTCTTACCCCTTTTTACTGTCAGTGTCGTGGGTTATTTTTTATGTTTATTGCGTCAAGTGATTCCACAACAAAATTTACCAAAAATATTTAAATATCTGTATATGGGGAATTTAAATATTCCAGCTTGGACTAAATTTTTCCGTTGGTTTTCTTTGATTTTTGCAGGCGCTATTTTAGTTTATACCACGATGGAGATGTTTAATGTGGCGGCGCGTCCACTATGGCATCAATATTGGTTAATGGCATTAATTTTCTTTAGTGCTTTTCCTACAGTAACTGTGCTGTATAGATTATTTGTAGAAATTTTAATGCAAGAGAAAATGTCTAAGGTACTTTCTTCTAATGGACTTGTTAGCGTGCTGTTATTTTTATGTAGTGTATGTGGTTTATATTATTTTTCTACACAAACTACAGATCAGTTAATAATGTTGTGGCATTTTAGCTCATTATTGATGTGGGTTTTGGTATGTGCTTTTGTTTTAATTATTCTTCATTTTTTACCTCATTCTATATGGATGAATATCTTGATGGCGCTAGTGGCTTTAGCTTTTACTTGGCTAGTTCGTTGGATATTAATTATTCAAGTACAGAGTATTCCTAAATACAGTGCATTGATGAATCCATATCATTTAAGCTGGCAAGTGGATGGCATGATTGGCATTCTTTCTGTGTGGAGTTTATGGATTTTTATTGGTTTAGTATTTTGGCAATTATTTAGAATAAGTTTTGTGTCTGTTAACACTAATGGGGGGCAGTATGAATAATCAACGACGTAATTTTTTTAAATATGGATTAATGTTAGGAACAGCTGGTATTTTTACCGCAGGTTATACTCCAAAAATTAAAGAAATTGTAAAAGGTATCCGTACAGGAACCTCAGGTGAAAAAACAAAAAATCGAATTTATGGCGATGCTTTAACCCCAGAATATCAAGTAAAACAAAATAAATTGATCCCAAATGTTAATCAGGCAGTATGTAACACTCAATGTATGGGATGTTGGTCATTATGTGGCTTAAGAGCTCGTGTTGATCTAGAAAAAAATAAAGTTATTCGTATTAATGGTAATCCATACAATCCATTATCAGCAGAGCATAATTTAGATTTTGATCAATCTATTCGTCAAGCAGAATTAAGTGTTGTAGGCAATAATGGATTAGCCCAAAGATCGACCGCTTGTGCTAGGGGAGCTGCTTTTTTAGAAGGCGTTAGTAGTCCTTATCGAATTACTCAACCCTTAAAACGAGTAGGTAAACGTGGTGAGGGTAAGTGGCAAACCATTAGTTTTGAACAATTAGTGGATGAGGTTGTTAATGGTGGTAATCTTTTTGGTGAAGGTCATGTAGATGGTTTAAAAGATATTCGTGATTTAAAAACACCAGTAGATCATGAAAATCCTGAATTTGGTCCAAAAGCAAATCAATTAATGGTAACTTTTGCGGGTCCAGAAGGACGTCAATTATTATTAAAACGCTTTACGGTAAATAGTTTTGGAACCATTAATTTTGCTTCTCATGGTTCATTTTGTGGATTATCTTATCGCGCAGGATCTGGTGCCTTTATGCAAGATTTTGCTAAAAACTCTCATGCAAAACCTGATTGGGATAATGTAGAATTTCTATTATTTATGGGGACATCGCCAGCGCAATCAGGAAATCCATTTAAACGTCAAGCGCGACAATTAGCAAAACAACGTAGTGAAGACAATTTTGATTATGTTGTTGTTTCACCTCGTCTTGAATTAACCAATAGTCGAGCGGTAAAAGATAATCGTTGGTTACCTGTAAACCCAGGGACTGATTTAGCTCTAGCTTTAGGAATGTTACGCTGGATTATTGAAAATCAACGTTATAACCAAGATTATTTAAGTATTCCAAGTATACAAGCAATGCAACAAGCTCAAGGTGTAAGTTTTTGTAATGCCAGCCATTTATTTATTGTAAATAAAGATCATCCTCGTTATGGACAACCTGTTAGCTTACAAGATGTTGTTGAAATGGAAAAAAAAGGAAAAGAAAATGATGGGGATTATTTAGTAAAAGATGTATTAACAGGAGAATTTATTGCCGCTAAAAGTTGCCCTAAAGCGGAAATATTTGTTGATGAAAATATCACCTTAAAAGATGGCAAAACAGTACAAGTTAACTCAGCAATGACACTTTTAAAAGAATCTTGTTTTGAACATACGTTAGTAGAATACGCCGCAATTTGTGGTGTACCTGTTAATAAAATTACCGAGTTAGCGAAAGAATTTACTTCTCATGGGCATAAAGCTGCGGTTATTAGTCATGGTGGTACGATGCATGGTTCTGGGTTTTACACCGCTTGGGCGATTTTATTGCTTAATGCGATGGTAGGAAATATGAATAAGAAAGGCGGAATGAGCTTTGATGGTGGTAAATTTAAAGATTTTGCGCCAGGTCCTCGCTATAACTTGGCAAAATTTAAAAATATGGTGAAACCAAGTGGCATTAATTTAGCCCGTAGTAAAAAATCCTACGAAAATTCCTCTGAATTTAAACGCAAAGTGGCGCAAGGTGTTTCCCCTTATCCTGCCAAAGCGGCTTGGTATCCTTTTATTGGCGGACAAATGTCTGAAATGATTAGCTCAGCATTACAAGGTTATCCATACTCATTAAAAGCGTGGATTAGCCATATGAGTAACCCCGTTTATGGTTTAACAGGGCTTCATCATATTGGCAATGAAAAATTAAAAGATCCAAAAGTATTGCCATTGTTTATTGCTGTTGATGCCTTTATGAATGAAACTACCGCCCTTGCTGATTACATTGTGCCGGACACTCATAATTTTGAGAGTTGGGGCTTTAGTAAACCTTGGGCAGGGGTACCAACCAAAACCAATACTGCGCGCTGGCCGGTGGTGGAATCCCCTAATGCGAAGACCAAAGAAGGGGATACTGTTTGTATGGAAACTTTTATTATTACTGTGGCGAAGGCGATGAAATTACCTGGTTTTGGGGATAATGCAATAACTGATCAGCAAAAAAATACGTACCCATTAAATCGTACAGAAGATTTCTTCTTACGTGCAGCTGCTAATATTGCTTATGATGGCCCCGCACCAGTAAAAGACGCGTTAGTGGAAGATATGGTGCTTACGGGGGTACAACGTATTATGCCGAAGTTACAACAAACCTTAAAAGCGGAAGAGGTTTTAAAAGTGGCCAATATTTACTGTAAAGGTGGACGTTTCGCCCCTTATGAATCCGCTTGGGAAGGGGATAATATGCGTTCTAAATGGAAACGTTGTTTACAAATTTGGAATCCGATTGTAGCCAAAGCAAAAAATGCACAAACTGGGGAAAATTATCACGGTTGCCCAATTTATTGTGAACCTGCTTTTGCTGATGGAACAACTTTTGCAAAACGGTATCCTGAAAAAGAATGGCCATTTAAATTAATGTCTTTTAAATCAAATTTAATGAGCAGTATTACCGCGCCATTATTACGTTTACATAGTATTAAACCTGATGGCATTATTGCTATGAATGCAGAAGATGCACAAGAACATGGCTTTAAACATGGTGATTTAGCTAAGCTAAGTACGCCAGGTGGTGAAAAGAATGTGCATATTATGGTTATTGATGGCGTTATCAAGGGGACTATTGCCATTGAACATGGTTATGGCCATAAGCAACTTGGGGCGGCAAGTTATTTTATTGATAACCAAGAAGTAAAAGGCAATGCACAAATTAAACGAGGTTTAAATCTTAATGATCTTGGTTTAATTGATGATACGAAGGAAATTGTGTCTCCTTTAGTGGATAGAGTCTGTGGCTCTGCAGTACGTCAAGGTATTCCTGCGAAGTTAATTAAATTGGTTTAAGTTTAAATGTAAATAACCATTTAATTTAAGCAAAATAGATGGAATAAACCTAGAAAATAGGGGGCTTTGAATATAAGCCCCCTATAAAAATAAGCGTAACCTTTTCCAATAGTCCCTCGCTACAGTCTAAACAGGCTATACCAAATTTTTTTTAATATACGGGAAATTGAAATAGCCGTGGTTCGTACGATTCGAACGTAATCATATGGGGCATAAGCCGCATAACCTTTACCAGTAGGAACCCCCCACGGCTGAGCGGTAACTTTGCCTGATTCGAACAGGATAATCGTCGTCCTAAATAGGATCGGACCCCTTCCAGTTGGTAACCCATTACCGCTAGGAGTCATTATATGAAGTTATTTTTTTTAATCAATGAATGTTTAAGGTGAATATTGCGACGATAGGAAATTTAGGGAGAGCGGTAACTTTGCCTGATTCGAACAGGATAATCGGACACTAATAAAAATTAGCCCGGACCCCTTCCAGTTGGTAACCCATTACCGCTAGGAGTCATTATATGAAGTTATTTTTTTTAATCAATGGATATTTAAGGCTAATATTGTAATAACAAGAAATTTATTTACAGATAAAAAGAGTTACAATCTTTTGAAGTTTGAGATGGGAATTTGTAGCAGGTTATCTGACTCAAACGGGATGATGGCAAACCGATAACCTTTCTAGTAGAAAATCTTAGTTATAACCTAAGGGAAGATAAAAGGCATTTAAATCAAGTTTAAATGCCTTTTTAATAAGTGAATTTTTAATTTTAACGACGGCGATATTTTTTGTTATCAAAATACACAATTATCCCTGCAATTAATGATATTACGACCCAAGCAATAAAGACAATAATCAATAAATCCACAAGTATGTCGAATAATGAGACAAAGAATGGCCAAGCCCAAACAAGTAGTAAGCTTAATAGGATCACGGAAATAATTGTGCAGATGGTATTCCAAAAAAAGTTAACAATACTCACTATAAAATTCATAACTAACCCTCTAGTAAGATAATTAAGGACTATAACATAAAAGATATTATAGCAACCACATTTTATATAGCTTGAGATACTAGCCCTACCTTGTTGTGATATGAATATCGAAGTTTGAATACAATTTTCGTGGTTTCACTATAGGCAATTTAAGTCATTGGTTATTAAAAAAACCTAAAAAAAGATGACCAAGTTATTGGTCATCTTTTGGACTCAATAAAATATTAAGTGTGGATTATACACTTAATATTTATTGGATAAGTAAGATTAAATCGCCCAACCACCAAGATAAAATGCCACTAAAGCAACGGTAATTACCACGGTGCCGACGTTGAGTTTTTTGTATTCGCCACCAATAATGCGGCCGATGACTAAAGTAGCGAAGCCGATCATAATGCCGGTGACAATGTTGGCGCTTAATAAAATAAAGATGGCACAAACTAAGCCACTCATTGCGGCGGTGAAATCAGAAAAGTCTAATTTACTGACATTGCCCATCATTAATAAACCAACATACATCAAGGCTGGAGCAGTGGCATAAGCGGGAACTAAGCCAGCTAATGGTTGGAAAAATAACATCATAAGGAAAAGTAGGCCCACTAAAATAGCCACAATACCTGTTTTCCCTCCGGCGGCAGTACCGGCGGCAGATTCAATATAAACCGCGGCAGGAGCGGTGCCAAAAATACCAGAAAGCATACTACTTACAGAATCAGAGGTTAAGGCTTTGCCACCATTAATAATATGACCACGGGTATTCACTAAACCGGCTTGTTCAGCTACGGCGCGAATGGTGCCAGTGGCATCAAAGACGGCGGTCATTACTAAGGCAAAAACGACAGGTAAAATGGCAGGTTGTAAGGCACCTTTAATGTCCATTGCCATAAATAAAGATTGGTCACCAAAGGTTGGCATTTTGAAAAATTGACCATCTTTTAGGGAAACTGCCGGATCAAAAATCATCCCAACAATGGTGATGGCAATAATCACCCATAAAATGGCCCCTTTAATTTTTAATTTTTCTAAGCCGATAATGCAGGCTAATCCAAATAAAGACATTAAAACTGGGAAGGAAGTGAATTCACCGAGTTTAACAGGAAGTCCTGCTTGGTTACCCACGATAACGCCGACATTATTGCTGGCAATTAATAAGAGGAATAAACCGATACCGATGCCTGTCCCGTGGGCAATACTAATTGGGAGGTTACGTAAAATCCAAGCACGAACGCCGGTAACGGAAATAATGGTGAAGAGGATCCCCATTAAGAAGATGGCACCGAGAGCCACAGGAATACTAACATGTTGCCCGAGTACTAAGCTAAATGCTGTGAAGGCAGTTAAGGAAATAGCACTACCAATGGCCATTGGAGAATTTGACCATAAGCCGATTAAAATGGAACCTAATCCAGAAACCAAACAGGTGGCGATAAATACACTTTCAGCGGGGAAGCCTGCGGCACTTAACATACTTGGTACAACGATAACCGAATAAACCATCGCTAAAAATGTGGTGAGTCCGGCGGTAATTTCTTGACGTAAATTGGTATTACGAGCTTGAAAATCGAAGTAATTCGCTAAAGACATAGTAACCTCTAAGGTGAATAGTAAATAAATGAAGGTAAGGAGTTAAAGAAAGCCAGTATTTTACACGAATATTTTATTTTCGCAATCGTTTGCGTAATATTTATGTGGGAAGTTTTACTTAACCTCATCAGCAAAAGACAATATACTGTTGCCTATCTTTTTTTTATTTGAGAATCAGCAATGGCCAGCTTCATTTCTAAGCAATCTTCCTTATTAAAACAAATCTTTAGCCGAAATATGTTAATTTGTATTTTCACAGGTTTTAGCTCAGGCTTGCCTTTATATATTTTGGTTTCTCTGTTGCCCGTTTGGTTAAAAAAAGAGGGCGTGGATTTAAAAACTCTTGGCTTTTTCACGTTAGTCACTTTGCCTTTTACTTGGAAGTTTTTATGGTCGCCTTTTATGGATAGATTTGTGCCACCATTCTTAGGGCGTCGCCGTGGCTGGATGCTGATTACGCAACTTTTATTATTGATTTCTTTAGGTTTATTTGGCTTTTTAGATCCTCAAACAAATTTAGGTTTACAAACCATTGCCGCTTTGGCGGCCTTGGTGGCATTTTTCTCTGCGAGTCAAGATATTGTGCTTGATGCTTTTCGTCGCGAAATTTTGCCGGATGAAGAATTAGGGCTGGGGAATTCTATTCACGTTAATGCTTATCGAATTGCAGGCCTAGTGCCGGGCTCTCTTTCCTTAATTTTAGCCGATCATTTTGATTGGCAAACGGTATTTATGATCACTGCGTTGTTTATGTTACCTGGTTTATTTTTAACGTTAGTATTGAGTACAGAACCTAAAATTGCCCTGAAAAAACATCGTTCTTTAAAAGAAAATGTGATTGAGCCATTTCAAGAGTTTTTTGGGCGTAAAGGCCTGTGGCAAGCCTTGGGTATTTTGGCGTTTATTTTTCTATATAAATTAGGGGATAGTATGGCTACCGCCTTAATTTCGCCGTTTTATTTAGATATGGGATTTAGTATGACCCAAATCGGTTTGGTGGTGAAAAATGCCTCTTTGTGGCCAATGGTGGTGGCCAGTATTTTTGGGGGCGTGGTGATGCTTAAAATTGGTATTAACCGTGCCCTGTGGTTATTTGGTGTGGTGCAAATTACAACTATTTTAGGCTTTGCATGGCTTGCTCATTTAGGGCCTTTTACGGAAGTGGATAGTTTTGCTTTATTTGCGTTAACAATAGTTGTGGCGGCGGAATACATTGGCATTGGCTTAGGTACGGCGGCATTTGTTGCTTTTATGGCTCGTGAAACTAATCCGCTTTATACGGCAACACAATTAGCGTTGTTTACTAGTTTAGCCGCATTGCCAAGAGCCACATTTAATAGTTTTGCCGGCGTTTTAATTCAATCTATGGGCTATTATGATTATTTTTGGTTTTGTTTCTTGTTAGCAATTCCTGGAATGTTATGTTTATATTGGGTTGCCCCTTGGAATGCCGAGCTTAATACAGAAAGTATGGCGGAATTTAAAAAAGAAGATGAAAAGATCATCAAGCCAAAAAATAACTAAAGAAAATTTAGGTTGTTCTTGAGTTTATAGTTCATTCAAGGTATGGTATTGCGGTTTTTTGATATTCGTTTATTTTCTAAAAAAGAGGTACAAATGAACATTATTCTTTTAGGTGCACCAGGTGCAGGAAAAGGGACTCAAGCACAATTTATTATGAATAAATATGGCATCCCACAAATTTCAACTGGTGATATGTTACGTGGTGCAATTAAAGCAGGTACAGAATTAGGCAAACAAGCTAAAAGCATTATGGATGCCGGTCAATTAGTGACAGATGAACTCATTATTGAATTAGTGAAAGATCGCGTGGCGCAAGAAGATTGTAAAAATGGGTTTTTATTAGATGGTTTCCCTCGTACATTACCACAAGCAGACGCATTAAAAGATGCCGGCATTCCTGTTGATTTCGTTTTAGAATTTGATGTGCCTGATGAAGTGATTGTTGAACGTATGAGTGGACGCCGAGTTCATCAAGCTTCTGGTCGTAGTTACCATGTGGTTTATAATCCACCTAAAGTGGAAGGTAAAGATGATGTAACGGGTGAAGATTTAATTATTCGTGCGGATGACAAACCAGAAACTGTTTTAGATCGTTTAAAAGTTTATCATTCAACAACGAAACCATTAGTGGATTACTATCAAGCAGAAGCAAAAGATGGTAAAACTGCTTATTTCCGTTTAGATGGTACGCAAAAAGTTGAAGCGGTAAGCGAAGAATTAGCAAAAATCTTAGGTTAATTATTAGGTTAATTAACACAAGAGATGCTTAAATGTAGGCAAGCCTCAAGAGTTAGCAATAACTTTTGGGGTTTTTTGTTAATTAAATGTAATGGAATGATCAATAAATCATTGAATACATCATCAGAGGGATTTTTTAGCTTAAATCAGCGTGAATTTATGCTACTATTTCAGCTCATGAAAAAAAGCCTCTTTTTTAGTAAAAAGAGGCAAAATAACCTGATAGGGTTTATGAATATACAGGAAGTGAAAGAAGTAACTTAATTAAAGTTACTCGTTCGGAGTCCCGAACAATATGCAAACACAACATCATACTTAAATATAAGTAATTACTCAAAATTAAGTATGCTTCGCATTTTATGGAAAATTTCGGGATGCGACAAGGGATAAATATTGATACAAAATATTAGAAAAATTAATCCGAAAAGAATAGGTTTAAAATTAATATGAAAAAACCAAAAATAGACAGTACTATGTACAAACGTTTACCTCCTCTTAATTCCTTAAAAGCCTTTGAATGTGCTGCTCGACATTTAAGTTTTACTAAAGCTGCAGATGAACTTTTTGTGACTCAGGCAGCCGTGAGTCATCAAATAAAATTATTAGAAGATTTTCTTGGCGTAACTTTATTTAAACGTAAAAATAGAGCCTTAGAATTAACAGAATTAGGGAAAAATTATTTTGTTGATGTGAGTAAAATTTTAAATCGTTTGGTTGATGCCACAAGTAAGATTTTAATTTCAAAAGATGATCAGCATTTAACTATTTCAGTCCCTCAAACCTTTGGTATGCAGTGGTTGGTTCCAAATTTAAGTGATTTTAATCAGCTACATCCAGATATCGAGGTGCGCTTAAAAGGCGTGGATCAGGATGTTGGCTTTTTAAATAATGAAACCGATGTAGCCATTTATTATGGCCGAGGTGATTGGAAAAATTTACAAGTAGAAAAATTAGTTGAAGATGAATTATTACTGCTTGCTTCGCCGGAATTATTAGCACGTCAACCGGTAAATGATATTCAAGATCTCGCCTCTCATCATTTAATTCATATTCATGATCATGATAATTGGCAAAGTTTAGCCACCTTATTACAGCTTGATGAATTAGATATTCAACACGGCGCAGTATTTAGCCATACTTTTATGGGATTACAAGCGGCTTATCATGGCCAAGGTATTGTATTGGCCAATAAAGTTTTAGCCCAACAAGAAATAGACAATGGTAAATTACAAGTCGTATTACCTTTTATTAAATTACATGATCCTAATGCATTTTATGTGGTTAATCAGTTAGATAAGATTAACGATCTTTCTATTCAAGCTTTTAAACAATGGATCATCCAAGCTTTCCAAAAGGAAAAATAATGAATAAATTAGCACTGTATTGTCGTCAAGGTTTTGAAAAAGAAACGGCGGCAGAAATTACAGATAAAGCTGCAGAACTCGGTGTTTTTGGTTTTGCACGAGTTGTCGATAATTCGGCTTACGTTGTCTTTGAATGTTATCAAGACGGAGAAGCCGATTTTTTAGCGCAAAATATTGATTTTAGCCAACTGATTTTTGCCCGCCAATTAATTGTGGTTTCCGATTTATTGCAACATCTCGATTTAAACGATCGTATCTCGCCAATTGTGGCCGCTTATCAAAATATGGCGGAACAGATCAATTTAAAAAATAGTAAAGAATTATGGGTGGAAACTGCTGACACTAACGAGGCAAAATCTTTATCCACTTTTTGCCGTAAATTTACCGTGCCTTTACGTCAAGCCTTAAAAAAACAAGGCTTTTTAAAAGCAACGTCGCCAAAAAGACATGGCTTTTTCTTGCATGTATTCTTTTTAAATAACCAAACTTGTTACGTTGGTTATTCTTATTCCAATAATCATAGCCCGTATTTTATGGGGATTCCGCGCTTACGATTCCCGGCAGAAGCACCAAGTCGTTCAACCTTAAAATTAGAAGAAGCCATTATTACGTTCTTGCCGGATTGGGAGAAAAATAAAAGTTTTAATGAGGAACAAATTGGTGTGGATTTAGGGGCTTGCCCTGGTGGCTGGACTTACCAATTAGTGAAACGTGATGTATTTGTGTATGCGGTAGATCACGGCAAAATGGCAGATAGTTTATTTGATACAGGGCGCATTGAGCATTGCCCCGAAGATGGCTTTGCTTTTAAGCCTCCAAAACGAAAACGGGTTCATTGGCTCGTGTGCGATATGGTGGAACAGCCAAGCCGCATTAGTCGTCTGATTAGTAAATGGCTGGTAAATGATTGGTGCCAAGAAACGATTTTTAATTTAAAGCTGCCAATGAAAAAACGTTATCAAGAAGTTCAGCAATGTATTAATTTACTTAAAGATGATCTTGAAGCGGCAGGCTTAAGCTATCAATTACAAGCAAAACATTTATATCACGATCGTGAAGAAATCACCGTTTATATAAAAGTAAAGAACAGACAATAATTTAGCTTGTTTTTTAAGGGAATATCACTAGAATATTACTGTATGAAAAAACAGTAAAAGAAATGTAGGGTTATGGATATATCAGATTTACTTGATGGACTAAATGATAAGCAACGGGAAGCCGTTGCTGCTCCTTTAGGACATTACTTAGTTTTAGCCGGTGCGGGAAGTGGTAAAACCAGAGTATTAACGCATCGAATTGCATGGTTAGTAGGCGTGGAACAAGTGGGTGAAAACCATATTTTAGCGGTGACCTTTACCAATAAAGCGGCGGCAGAAATGCGAGCCAGAATTAAATCCACTCTTGGTTTAAATCAAAATAATCAATTATTTGGTATGTGGGTAGGGACATTCCATAGTATTGCTAATCGTATTTTACGTTCTTATCATAACGACGCCAATCTTCCACAAGATTTCCAAATTTTAGATTCTGAAGATCAATTACGCTTAGTTAAACGCCTGATGAAATTACATCAGTTTAATGAAAAAAATTATCCTTATAAGCAAGCTTGCTGGTTTATTAATCATCAAAAAGAAGAAGGCTTACGTCCGGCAGATTTAATGGCGGAAGGGGATAAAGAGCGTCAAGAATGGATCCGTATTTATCAAATTTATCAAGATGCTTGCGACCGTGCCGGGTTGGTTGATTTTTCTGAATTATTATTACGTACTTATGAATTGTTACGAGATAAGCCATTAATTTTACAGCATTTTCAACATCGATTTCATCATATTTTGGTGGATGAGTTTCAAGATACCAATAAAATTCAATATGCTTGGATTAAATTATTAGCAGGCCAAACAGGCAAAGTGATGATCGTCGGTGATGATGATCAATCTATTTATGGTTGGCGTGGTGCGAAAATTGAAAATATTCAACATTTCTTACAAGATTTCAAAGGTGCACAAACTATTCGCTTAGAGCAAAACTATCGTTCCACCTCTAATATTCTACAAACGGCCAATGAATTAATTGCCAATAATAGCCAGCGTTTAGGGAAGAACCTTTGGACCGCAGGCGAAAAAGGTGAACCTGTTGGCATTTATGCGGCCTTTAATGATTTAGACGAAGCCTTATTTGTCGCGAACCAAGTGGAAGAATGGAAATCCGCAGATCGCAAGCTTTCTGATTGTGCCGTTCTTTATCGTAGTAATAGTCAATCTCGTGTCATTGAAGAAGCCTTTATTCGAGCCAAAATTCCTTATCGAATTTATGGCGGTATGCGATTCTTCGAACGTCAGGAAATTAAAGATGCCTTGGCTTATTTGCGTTTAATTTCTAATCGCCAAGATGACGCGGCTTTTGAGCGTGTCGTTAATACGCCGGCGCGTGGTATTGGTACGCGAACCCTAGATATTTTGCGTCAAATTACCCGTGAAAGACAGGTAACCCTATGGCAATCCTTACAAATTGCAATGTCAGAAAATATGTTAACGGGACGTAGCAGCACGGCCTTATTGCGATTTGTCGAGCTGATTAATAGTCTTGAACAAGAAACCGAAGAAATGCCGTTGTTTGCACAAACCGATTTTGTGATTAAACATTCAGGTTTATACGATATGTATAAACAAGAAAAAGGCGAAAAAGGCGAAGTTCGTATTGAAAACTTAGAAGAACTTGTTACTGCAACCAAAGAATTTATGCCAACGGCAGAAATGGAAGAAATGTCGGAACTCAGCGCCTTTTTAACTCACGCCTCCTTAGAATCCGGAGAAGAGCAAGCAGAAGTAGATCAAGATAGCGTGCAAATGATGACTCTTCACTCCGCTAAAGGGCTAGAGTTTCCGCGGGTCTTTATGGTTGGGGTCGAAGAGGGGATTTTCCCCAATGGCAGAACCTTAGAAGAACCGGGACGTTTAGAAGAAGAACGACGCTTAGCTTATGTGGGCATTACGCGGGCCAAAGAGCATTTAACCATTAGCCATGCGGAAATTCGCCGTTTATACGGTAAAGAAGAAAAACACGTAGCCTCACGTTTTATTGCGGAATTGCCGCAAGAATGTTTAAGAGAAATTCGTCTCCGCGGCAAAGTGACACGAGCTTATAATCAGCCAGCGGCAGAGCCTAAAAACAATCTTTTAAATCAAAATACTGAATGGAAAGTGGGGCAAAAAGTTCAGCATCCTAAATTTGGTAAGGGCGCGGTGATCAACATTGAAGGCAGTGATGATAATCTTCGTTTACAAATTGCCTTCCACGGTGAAGGCATTAAATGGTTAATTGCGCGTTTAGCCAAATTAGAAAAAATAAATTAAGGAAAGACATGCGTTTAGATAAATTTTTAACAGAAGTTACTGGCTTAACTCGTAGTCAAGCGGGTAAAGTGTTACGTCAAGGTTTAGTGGAAGTGAATGGAAAAGTGGTGAAAACCGCCGCCACAAAGGTTAGCGAAGCTGATCACATTATTTTTGAAGAACAAGAATTAAGTTTTCCTAAAAAAGGCCAATACTTAATGTTTAATAAGCCGGAAGGTTATGTTTGCAGTCATGATGAATTAGATTATCCGAATATTTATTCATTAATTGAATTTCCATTATCAACGAAGTTACACAGTGCTGGCCGTTTAGATGTGGATACCACGGGCTTAATTCTATTAACAGATGACGGTCAATGGTCGCATAAAATCACTTCACCAAAACATCATTGTTCAAAAACGTATTTAGTGAGCTTGGCAGATCCTGTAGAAGATGATTATTTCCAGAAAATTGAAGAGGGGATTATGCTTCGCGGCGAGAAAACCCCAACCAAACCCGGTAAATTAGAAAAACTCGATGATTACAACGTAAATTTAACCATTAACGAAGGCCGTTATCATCAAGTAAAACGAATGTTTGCCGCCCTTGGAAATAAAGTTATCGGCTTACATCGTTGGAAAATTGGTTCCGTAGAATTAGATGAAAATCTTGAAGAAGGGACTTATCGAGAATTAACAGCAGAAGAGTTAGCGACAATTTTAAAAGGGGAATAATTATTTCTAACCGCTTAAAAAAAAGATAATTTTTTTTAAGCAAGGCAGTTAGAATTAATTAATGAAATAAAAAAATTTCAAACGTTGACAGAATATTGTCCTTTAATGATAATTATTATCACCTCGAGTTGAGGTGATTTTTTTTGCTTAAAATTAGGACAACTTTATGAAAAAAACATTTATTTATAACGCCGTGATGCTCGCTTTAGCATCTTCTGCTTTCAGTGTTAATGCCCAGAATGTTAATTCTGGGGATAAGCAAGTTTTAGGTAATCAGTTAGAGGCAATTAGTGTTATTGGTAATCAAGTGAATAGTATTGATACAAGCCTATCTAATGTAACAACAATCCCATTAGGGAATTTACATGATCCTGATGTAACCAATTTACGAACCGCATTAAGTAATAATCCATCAATAGAAATTAGTGCTACCGGTGAAAATGTATTAGATAAACAACAAATTCGCATTCGAGGATTAGGGGAAAATTACGTTGAAATGACCATTGATGGTGAGCCAGCCCCAGTGCTATCAAAAAGTGGCCGTAGTTTATTTGGTTCTCGGAATATGATTGAAACGGATACATTAAAACAAATTGATGTAATTAAAGGCCGTCAATCCGTTAAACAAAATAGTGGTGCTTTAGCGGGAACCGTTAATATGGAAACCTATAGCCCAAAAGATTTAGTCGATAGCAGCAAACCATATTATTTCTCAGCCAAAACCGGCTACACCAGCCGTAATGAAGGCACAGGGACAACCATTACAGCCGCCGGTAAACACAATAATTTCAGTGGCTTAGCCATTTATACTTACCGTGATTTTCATGAAGTGGATAATTTCACGGAGAAAAACCTCAATCAATTTAAAGAAAATTCACATCAAAAAAATATCTTAGTCAAAGGGCAAATGGATTTTAACAATGGCTATGTATTATTAACCGGCGAGCATTTTGATTTATCCCAACACATTACCCAATCTAAAAACACAGATGCCTCACCTTTCATACTACCAACCAAGCGTAATCGTTTATCTTTAAAAACAGAACTCTCTGATATTTTAGGTTTAGATAAAGTTTCCACTAAATTATATTGGTTTAACTATAAACAAAGTCGTGGCCATAGTGATGATGTGATTGCTCCGCGTGTAAAACAAAATCAAATTGGGTTTAAATTTGGAGGCAACAAAATTGTGACCGCGGGAAATTGGGAACACAATATTATGTTTGGTTCACAGTTTGATAGACGTAAATTTGATTATTTAAATCAAGGCACCGCCCCTTCTCAAGGTTTCTCTTTAACGGCAACGCCACCTAAAATTATACCGGTGAGAACTGTGCCAGTGGTTACAAGAAATAAATTTGCTTTTTATTTACAAGATAAAATGAGCTATAACAGCAAATTTAGTATTACCCCAGGAATTCGTATTGAACATCAAAAATATGATTCTAAAAAAGATCAAGCTTACCAAAATAACCAAGCGATAGCCGTTGAAAAAGATTACCAACCACATGGTAGTTCAACTTACATTACACCAATTATTCGTGCAGATTATGCCTTCACCCCAGAAACAAAAATCTATGCTTCTTATGCTAAAGGTAATAAAGCCGCGGATGATTCAAATAATACTGCATTTGATCATGACTTTATTTGGATCTTGCCAAATCCTAATTTAAAAGATGAAAGATCAGATAATTTTGAATTAGGCTTTAATTATACAAAACCACATCAATTTGATTTTAAAATTAATGGGTTCTATAGCAAATTCAAAAACTTTATTGCCTATGATTCTATTGGTGAAAGCTACGGCAAAATAATGGGAATGTACCCTAAATCAATTTATCGACCATTTAACGTGGATAAAGATAAAGTGTATGGCGTAGAAATTGAGTCAAATGTTGTGTTAAATGACAGCTTATCTTTAGCCTCTAAATTTATATGGAATAAGAAAAAAACCACAAGACAAATGCAAAATCACGGCATTCCGTTAACAACAACCGTGCCAATGACCGCATTATTAGGTTTAGATTATCACCATAATGAAATTTGGGGTGGTGCCATTAATTGGAAAGTTGTTGGCAAAGGGGAAAAACCTTTAGATGAAAACGGCAACGAAATTCCAAACACCTTCCGCACACCAGGTTATGGATTAGTGGATCTCACCGCGTGGTGGAAGCCTGTAAAAAATGTCACCTTATCTGGTGGCGTTTATAATGTCTTTAACAAAAAATATTGGCTCAGTGCTGATGTAAATGGTAAAGCAACAGTTCAAGGAAGAAGAAATCCTAAACCAGTGAATTTGGACAAAGACACTCAACCTGGACGCAATTTCGCCCTTAACTTAAAAGTTGAATTTTAATGAGAAACTGTCATAGCAAATTTTGCTATGGCAGTTTTTTTATAAGGAAAACAAATCGATGTCAAAATTAAATTTAAAACAGCTATGTGCCAACATTACGTTACTTTGTTGTAGCTTAGGGATCATAAATTCCGCGGCCGCTTATGAACGCATTGTTTCCACCACGGGCAATGCCTCTCAAATTATTGCCCAATTAGGGCAGGCAGATAAATTAGTGGCGGTAGATACCACGAGCAACAAGCCCAAAGACATAATGCAACAAAAGCCTAAAATCGGATATCGCCGTGCCTTATCGGCAGAATCCATTTTATCAATGAATCCTGATTTAATTATTTTAGCCCCAGATGCCGGCCCTCCTGCGGTAATAAAACAGCTTGAAGCCAGCAATGTTAAAACCTTAACCATTAAAGATAAAAAAAGTTTAGCCGGCGTGATTGACGACATTAATTTAATTGCCAAAGAATTAAATGCCAGTCAGCAAGCCAAAGAAATGACCCATAAAATTCGCCGTGATGAAGGAGCCTTAAGAAAAATTATCAACAGCTATCAACATCAGCCTAAAATGGCTTTTTTAATGCGCGAGAGTATGGCCTTTGGTGCGGACACTGCGGGTGATGGGATGATCGATATTGTTGGTGGGCAAAATATTTTTGCTAAGCAATTTAAAAGCGTTAAACCGATTTCCTTAGAATTATTATCCGTATCCAATGCGGATATGTTAATTTTCGCCATTTTACGCAAAACCGACGAATTGCCGGCAAAATTAACCCCAGTGGATAAACCTTTATTACAAAATAGTAAAGCGGGAAAAAATCATTGTATTTTCACCATTGATATTAGTGATGCATTAGGCTTTGGGCCAGATTTAACGGAAGCAGCCAAAGAAATCGCCTTGGCCGCTAAACAATGTGTCGCCCATTAACCTTAATTTTAATGTGATATGAAAACAGTGATTTCTTCTTTTTTCGGGAAAATAAAAGGATCTAACGCCATCATCTTTAGCCTTTTATTTTTCCTTTTATTGTTTAGCATTTATTTGGGTGCCCGCATTGGAGCCATTGACATTAGCAACGACGCCTTATTGGGATTAATCCTCGGAAACAGCGATAATGCCAATACGGGCCTTGCACAAATTTTATTAAATATTCGTTTACCAAGGGTGATTGGCGCCGTGTTAATTGGCGGGACCTTGGCCATTAGTGGCGCGGTGATGCAAGGCTTATTTCGCAATCCTTTGGTAGATCCCGGGATCATCGGCGTAATGTCTGGCGCCTCTTTTGCGGTCACCTTATTTATTGTTTTAGGGCAACTTATTTTCCCTATCGCTTGGGTTACCAATGATTTTTCTTTGCCGGTTTTTGCCTTTTTAGGCGGCTGGTTAATGACGATGGTGCTGTATTATTTTTCCCAGCGAGGCGGGGTGTTAAATATTTCCTCAATGTTACTTATCGGCATTGCCTTGGGGGCCTTAACCGGCGCCTTCACGGGCTTGTTAACCTATCTTGCTGACGATATTCAATTACGCTCCATTGCCTTTTGGAGTATGGGCAGTTTAACCTCCTTTGACCGGCGGAAATTGCTCATTCTTGCGGGGATTTGTGTCGTGACTATTCCTTTGCTATGGCGAGATGCTGTGATTTTAAATGCCTTAATGTTGGGGGAAAATGTGGCCGGCCACTTAGGCTTTAATATTGAACGCGCCAAAAAACGCCAAATCCTTGGGGTGGCATTATTAGTGGGCGCTTGCGTGGCATTTTCTGGTGGGATTGGCTTTGTGGGATTAGTGGTTCCCCATATTGTAAGAAAATTAATTGGCAGTGATCACAGACGAGTGTTACCAATGTCATTTATTTTTGGGGCCATTTTATTAACCCTATCGGATTTAATTTCCCGCGTTATTGTGATCCCAGCGGAGTTACCAATCGGCATTTTAACGGCAATGATTGGGGCGCCATTCTTAGGATTTTTAGTATGGAAAGGGGCGAAATAATGAAGATTTTAGAGGCACAACATTTACATTTTTCTGTTCATCAACAGCCTTTAATCCAAAATGTGAGCTTGCAAGTGGAAGCGGGGGAATTTTGTGCCATTATTGGCCCTAATGGTGCCGGTAAAACTACCTTGCTAAATTTAATAAATGGAGATTTAAAAGCCCAGTCTGGCGAAGTGACATTGCTTAAGCAACCGTTGGCACACATTGATTTGCTGCAACTTTCCCGAATGCGAGCGGTGTTACCGCAATTAATTCATATTCCTTTTGCTATCAAGGTGTTGGATATTGTGAATTTGGGGCGTGAGCCTTACCGTTATGCGGTGGATAAAGGCACCCATCAAGCGATTATTTTGGACTGTATGCAGAAAATGGGCGTTGCACATTTGCAAGAGCAGTATTACGCCACCTTGTCGGGAGGGGAGCAACATCGCGTGCATCTGGCACGTACTTTGGCTCAGCTTTATCAACAGCCTCATTCTGATTTGGCGGGGAAAATTTTATTTTTAGACGAACCCACTAATCACCTAGATATTCACCATCAATACCAATTAATGCAGCTTTTAAAAACATTGCAGCAACAAGGCCTAACCATTATTGCGGTGATGCATGATCTTGCCCTAACCTTGCAATTTGCTGAGCATATTGTGCTGTTAGAAAAAGGTAAAAAAGTGGGGGATTATGGGCGTGATGAATTGGCGCAAAGTGGCGATTTATCCAAAGTGTATCAAATGCCAATGCATATAATTTGGAGCGATAAATACCGGCGTTATTTGGTGATCCCTGAGGCTTAAGCCGATGAATAAAGGCAAGGAAATTATTGAGAAAACAGCAAACCCCGAGGGCAACTTTTAGCCTCGGGGTAAATTTTTATCCAATGACGCCGGAAAACCCTCGCTATACTTTAAGATCTATTTGATGATTCCCCATAACTTTCAATTCTTGTTCGCTATTTTTTCAATGACTTGGTTAACCCCATTAAAATGGAACAATCAGGATTATCATCGCCACAACAATGGCCATTCCAACTTTGTAATAAATCGAGCATTTGCTGTAAACTTTGGATTTTTTCTTGCAGTTGAATAATATGTTCTTCCGTCAAGGCTTTCACCTCGCGGCTAGTGCGATGGGGGTTGTCGTTAAGTTGTAATAATTGCTTAATTTGTGCTAAAGAAAATCCCACTTGACGAGCATTGCTAATAAAGGTTAAACGCTGAATATCATTTTCACTATACATCCGATAGCCAGCGGCACTGCGTTTAGCCTGGGGCAATAAGCCTGCTTTTTCATAATCTCGAATTTGTTTACTTGATAAGCCTGTTTTTTTGGCAATTTGACTAATATTCATCACGCTTTCCTTTTTTGCTTTAACGCATCCAATCACGATTAAGTTTTTCACTGTCCCCAAGATAATCTAAAATCCATTGCACCGCGGGGCTCATTCGTTCTTTATTCCAAGCTAAACAGCAAGGGCTAACGGCAGGTTTGTGCAATAATTCTTTTTCTACTAATTCGCCACTTTCAATAAAAGGCATTGCACGGTGGGTTGGTACCACAGAAATACCCAAGCCAGCTTTTAAACATTGTAAAGCACTGTGCCAATTGGGCACCATTATGCGCCGTTGGTTATCCATTAACCAGGTGATACGTTTAGGTAACACGCGGGAAGTATCGTCTAAACAAATGGCAGGATATTGGGCCAGTTCGGTGGGGGTTAAGGGGGATTTTTTGCTGGCTAAGGGATGATCGGGTGCCACGAGAAACTTCCAGGTTAAACTGCCCATTTCGCGATAGCCAAAATTCCCCCCCACGGGAATCGCCATTGTGGCACCAATGGCAATATCTGCACGGCCATCAGCAAGGGCATCCCATACGCCGTTAAACACTTCCATCGTTAAATGTAATTCCACATCAGAAAATTGCTGGTAAAAATCCCCCACCAACATATTGGCTTGCTGCTCTCGCACCACATTATCTAAAGCCACAGACACACTTTCGCACCAACCATTGGCTACTTGTTGGGTACGAAGTTTAATGGATTCCATTTGTTTTAAAAGTTTGCGAATTTCTTCAACAAAATATTCACCGGCTGGCGTTAATACTACTTGACGATGTAATCGAACAAATAAATTTACAGCTAAGCGTTCTTCAATACTGCGAACGGTATAACTAATTGCACTTGGAACTTTGTGTAATTCTTCCGCAGCCGCGGAGAAGCTACCTAGACGGGCGACAGCGTCTATCACTTGGAGATTAGTATAAGAAAACATTTCACATCAAATTTTTTGAAAGTAATGTTGAAATTTTACCGTTTCACACAGTCTTTGGCTATAGGTAAAATAAGCAATCTTAAAATTTAATAGAAGAAAATAAATTATGACAACAACACCTTCAAAAATGACATTATTTTGGTTTGCTTGTTTAAGTATGCTGGGTTTTTTAGCCACAGATATGTACTTACCAGCCTTTGAAACCATTCGCGCGGACTATAACACAACCCAAGCCTACATCGGTTTATCCTTAAGTGTTTTTCTGTTTGGACTCGCCTTAGGCCAGCTTATTTATGGCCCCTTATCTGATCGCATTGGGCGCAAAAAAGTGCTGTTAGGCGGAATGCTATTATTCTGTATCGCGACTTTCTTATGTACCATTGCCACCAATATTGAAGTGTTCCTCGTGGCTCGTTTTATTCAAGCCCTAGGTGCTTGTGCGGCGACGGTTATTTGGCAAGCAATTGTGGTGGATCGTTATGAAGGGCAAACTGCGGGGCGTATTTTTGCCACCATTATGCCCTTAGTGGCTTTATCTCCAGCCCTTGCACCTTTAGTTGGGGCAGGACTTGAAGATCATTTTGGCTGGCGTAGCATTTTCTTTACTTTAGTTATCGTGGGTGCCATCATTTTTGCTATGACATTACGTGAACCAGAAAGTGCCCCACTAGGTAAAGAGCATAAAAAAGTGTTGGTACAATTGCGTTTAGATTATCGTGATGTGTTAACCTCAAAACAATTCTTAGGGAATATGCTTATTTTTGGTGCTTGTTCGGCGGCATTTTTTGCCTATTTAACAGGTTCACCATTTATTATGAAAGCTATGGGCTATAGCGGTAAAGATATTGGTTTAAGCTATGTGCCACAAACCATTGCCTTTATTGTGGGGGGGTATGGCTGCCGTACGTTGTTAAATCGTTATACGGGGCGTCAAATTTTGCCGTGGTTATTAGGCTTATTTTTTGCTAGCGTATTGATTATGTTTGTGATCCCATATGTGATGAATGTGACAACAATTTGGCCAATTTTAATTCCATTTTGCTTCCTTGCAGTGGCCAATGGTGCCATTTATCCAATTGTAATTAACTTAGCCTTAAGTAATTTTAAACATTGTAGTGCCACCGCCGCCGGTTTATTAAACTTCTTACAAACGATGGTGTGCTTTGCTTCAAGTGCCTTGGTATCAGCATTTATTGCTTACGGCTTAGAAACAGTCACGATTGGAATGTTTATTACTGGCTTCGCGACATTATTTGGTTATTTCTTAGTGCTGAAAGGTGATAGTCAAACAGCATTAGTAGCGGCGACAGAAGTTTAAATATAGAAGCTTAAATTTTTTAATTAAGGATAAAATTTAATAAGTAAAATACTCACCATTTGCCGGCATTTTAAGGGCTATGATGGTGAGTATTTTTTTGCAAAAATTTTGCCGTATTAATGCGTTCAATAATGGCTTGGCGATCAATATTGGGTTTTTGGCTGTCTAAAATTTCTCGCCACAAAATAATGGCTTGGGCATAGTTTTGCTGTTGAAAAGCCTGCATTGCTTGCAAAGAAAGGCTGGCACTTTCAAGGGGATCTGCTGCCAGCGCCGCAGCCATAAGTTGCTTTACTTTGGGGCTAAATTGCTGCTGATTTTTATAATATAAAGCACTGGCCGCCAACCCTAAAATAGGGGCTTTGTTTTCAGTTAATTTTTCCGCATAACTTAAGGCTACTAAGGCGTTGTTGTATTGTTCTTGCGCCATATAAAGTTGGGCTAATTGCCCCCATTTTTCACCATTATTTTTATCTGATCTTAATTGCTGCTGTACTTGCTGTATTTTTTGTTGCTGATGTTGTTGCCAGGTGGTGTGTTGCACTTGCTGTTGTTTTTGTTGTACCTGCTGATAACTGCGAATCGCTTGGGGTAAACGCCCGCTAAAAATATAAAAAATAACAGTGAAAGCTATAATTAGCAACCACAATGTCAGCCCAAATAAGCTTGATTTTTTATTGTGGATAAGGCTTATTTTTGTTGTTTCCTGATTTTTATTGGCGCTGATTTGCTCAGAATCTTGGTAAGATTGGGCCATAATATTTTCACCCTTAGGTGCTGCCATTTTGGCGGCATTTTTTAGGTGTAAAACAAAATAACCCAGAGCAATGGCGAGGATCCCCAAAGGTAATAACCATAATAAAAAAGTAGTGGCTTTAAAGGGCGGATCATACCGCACAAAATCCCCAAAACGCTGGGTCATTGTTTGTATAATTTGTTGATTTGATTTGCCCGCGTTGACCATTTGGTAAACTTCCAAACGTAAGTCGGAAGCAATGGGGGAGTTGGATTCTACGAGGTTTTGATTTTGACATTGTGGACAGCGCAAGGATTTGGCTAAGGTAATGGCTCGTTGCCGTTCTGCCTCGTGATGGAAATTATAGGTATCCACCATTTGTGCGGCGACATAAGGGCCGCTGAGTAAGATAATGGCAAAAAGGAAGAGTTTTTTTAACATTTTGGCTTCTCCTTGGCGGAGGTTTGATCACAGGTGATTTTAGGTAAAAATTGTTGTTGCCACACTTGTGGTGTGAGCTCACCACTATAACGTAATAACACAATGCCTTTTGGGTTGATTAAATAGGTTTCTGGGGTACCGTTTACCCCCAAAGTTAGGGCTACTTTGCCGTTAAAATCATAAATATTTAAAAGAAAAGGGTTGCCTAATTGTTGCAACATTTTTACAGCATTTTTACGTTGATCGCGATAATTTAAGCCCACAATTTTCACCTTTTGCTGCGCTAATGCCATTAAAAAAGGCCATTCTTTTTTGCAATAATCACACCAACTTCCCCAAATGTTAATAAGGTAAAAATCCCGAGGCAATGTTGTTTGATCGAGTTGTTTATCAGGGGCTAATAAATCTTGCTGATGGAATGGGGGCAGTGGCTGTTGAATTAAGGCACTGCGCAGATTTTTTGGGTTTTCCATTAAGCCTTTGCTTAAGAGCAAAATAAGCCCACTTAAAATAATGAGTGGTAAGAAACGTAAGCTTTTAGTTAACATTTTTTCCTCTTGAAGCGGTGATTTGCTGAGCGTTATTTAAACTTTGCAAGGCAGCCCAAAAAGCTGCCAAAGCCATTAAAATACCCGCTACCCAAAGCCAAATTAAAAAGGGTTTATATTGAATGCGGAAAGTGAAAACCCCGTGATGTAAATTATCACCCATTACAATATAAATATCCCCAAGAACACTAGAATATAAGCCAATTTCTGACATTTGCATATTGCGAATATGGTAGTGGCGTTTTTCGGGATAAAGATCGGCAATTTTATGTTGATCTTTACTTAAAACAAAATGAGCTTGCTCACTGCTGTAATTCGGCCCAAGAAGGTCATTACGTTCTTGGTAGTGCAGTTGAAATTGATTAAATTGAATATTTTCCCCTGGGGCCAGGCGTAGCCCTTTTTCCGTTGCAAAATAAGAGGAACAAGTGGCAGCAAAAATCGCCAAGGCCACCGCAAAATGAGCCAAAATCCAAGGCATATTGCGGGCGTTTAGTGGGCGAATTTTTAATAAACTCACCCCCCCTAAGGCGAAGGCCAAGGTTAGCCAAATAAAAGCCGGTAAGGAAAAGTGAAATTGTGGGTTTTGCTGGATAAGCCATTTTTCTAGTCCATAGGCAGCCATTAAGGATAATATAAAATAAAGGCCATAAGGATAAAACATAGTGCCAATTTGGCGGCAAATTTTACCCAAAGAAATATTGGCAGAACAGCTAGCAGAAAGACGGGCTGAAAAGTTTAAAGGGAAACAAACAAGCAACATTAACAGCACAAGGGTGAGTAAAAGAGGTAAGAAAAACTGATTAAAATAGGGCGCCCCAACGGAAATAGATCCCCAGCCCATTGCCTGATAAAACATTGGATAAAAGGTGCCGAGGAAAACGCAAAAAGTGGCTAAACTCAACAAAATATTGGCGATAAGAGTGAAGGTTGCTTGACTAAAAAAATAATAAGTAGAAGTATTGGGCATTGGGCGTATTTTGTAGGTGAAAATAATTAACGCTCCCATAGTTAAGGTGGAAAAAAGCAATAACAATGCAAAGCCACGTTGGCTATCAATAGCGAAGGAATGTACGGAACTTAAGGCACCAGAACGCACAATAAAGGTGCCTAAAATGCTGAAGGAAAAAATACTCAGGGCGAATAACAGGCTCCAATAAATGAAAAGGCCTTTTTGTTGGTTGATTTTTAAATTGTGCAATAATCCTAAGGCTAATAACCACGGCATTAAGGAGGCGTTTTCCACAGGGTCCCAAAACCACCAGCCGCCCCAACCTAATTCATAATAAGCCCACCAAGCACCAAGTAAAATGCCCAAGGTTAAAAATCCCCAAGGAGCAAGCACCCAAGGGGCCATTAAGCGGGCAAAAGTTGGGGTAAATTTTCCTTGTAATAACATTGCAAGAGTTAAGGCAAAACATAAAGCAAAGCCTACATAGCCCAAGTAAAGTAAAGGTGGATGCAAAATGAGGCCGATATCCTGAAGCATTGGATTAAGATCACTGCCCTCAAATGCCACAGGAATTAAACGGGCAAAGGGGTTAGAAAAGCCAATTAAAAAAAGGCTAAAAATTAGCGAAATAAAGCCTAAAATTGCTAAGCTTTGTAGGATGATTTTTGCTTCTAATTGAAATATTGGAGTCCGCGGACGGTGGCAAAAGGCAAAGATTGCCACCCATAAATTTAAGGCAAATAACCAAAATAACATTGATCCTTCATGCCCGCCCCAAGTGGCTGCGATTTTATAAAAAAGGGGCAATTGGGAATTAGAATGGCTGGCAACGTAGGCGAGGGAAAAATCATCTACGGCAAAACAACGAGCTAAAAAAACTAAGGCGGCACTCGTGCAAAAGGCTTGTCCATAGCTTAAATAAAAACTCAGTTTGATATTATTGGCGACGTAACAAGCAAGCCCTTTGTCGGCTTTACAATAAAGGGCGAGGGAAGGCAGGAGCACTAAGAAAAAAGAGCAACTTAAGGTGAGTAATAAGCAAATAAAGCCAAATTCCGCTAACATTTAGAATCTCATTGTTGGTTGAAATGAAAAAACCACTTAACCGCTGTTAAGTGGTTTTTGGGTTTAAGCTAAGGTCATTTGTCCAGCGTATAAAATAAAGAAACGCAGGCAAAGGACACCAATTAAGGTGCAAATGGCCACGGTATAAGCAAAAGAACGGCGTTGTTTTAAACGGTCTCTACTAAAGGTTTCTAGAGCTAAAGGTAATACAATACCAATGGCAACCACTCCAATCCAGAATACGTACGACCAAAAGCCACCACCTAATGCCGTATAAAAAGCCACAGTTTTTTGCCCACCACCTAAATATAAGCCGAAGAAAAAAGCAAAAAGTAAGAAAGCCTCTCCAATAACAACGGGATATTCAATGTGGTGCAAGTAATGAATATCCTTAGAGGTTGTGGACGCTTTGGTAAAGAAAAGAGCACAGAGAACCAAAGCAGCGATACCGGAGGAGGTACCGGAGGCTAAAAATAAAATAGGTAAAACTGGATTATTTAACATTGGGTAGCTAATTAACGCAGACAATAAAAAGCCAGTGTAAGCACCGAGAAAAATGCTGATAGTTAATAAGATAATTTCAATGATATTGCTAAAGCCTGTAATTAAGGCCACCGCTTTTGTAGCAATGGCTAACATTTTAGGCATTAATCGTTGCACCCAAGTTAAAACTAAGGATTGGAAAATGATCACCAACCAAAGTACCAAGAAAAGCATATACAACTGAAAGCCCATAACGCCGGCAGACATAATGGAAGTACTGCTATAGTTAAACATTAAGAACCAGAAAGTCCAAGGGCGTGCTAAATGGAAAATCAGCAAAATTAAGCCAGACATAATGGTGATCGGGGCTAAAAAGGCATTACAACGAATAATATTATTTTGCGCGGGATCCGCCCCCGCCAAGCCTTTTCGTTTTAATAATACCGACAAAGTTGTAGCACCAGCGGAGATCCCTAATAAAAAGAGGTAAATGGCGATGCTTTCCCCCCAAACGAGAGATGGAAAGTGGAATGGACTGGTCATAATTCAATTTCCCCTTGTTTGTTTGGTATGTGGTAAAGATTTGGATCGGTGCCGAGGGAAACCTTGGTGCGATAATATTGGTTTTGTCGCAACTTAGTGGATATGTCACTTTGAGGATCATTTAAATCACCAAAGGTGAGGGCCTTAGTTGGACAAGCTTCCACACAGGCAGGCAATTTTCCTTGGGCTAAATTGGTGTTACGGCAAAAATTACATTTATCCGCGGTTTTGGTTATCGGATTAATATAGCGCACACGATAAGGGCAAACCGCCACACAGTATTGGCAGCCTACGCACAGATCCGGATTAACATCCACGATACCATTTTTAATATCAATGTAGGAGGCACCAGTAGGGCAAACGGCCACGCAAGGGGCATTGCTACAATGTTGGCAAGAATGGCGGAAAAAATCATAACTGATATTTGGAAATTCCCCATAAGGACCTGAGCGAATAATCGTTAAACGCGATACTCCTTCCGGGACATTATTCACTTCGCGACAAGCGTCCATACAAGCGGTACAACCAATGCATTTACGTTCATCGTGTAACATTGCATAACGAATGGGTTTTTCTTTGTCTTTTGCCACGGCGCGAAAGGTGGTGCCAGTTATGAATAACAAGGCACCCGCCCCGACACCGGAAACAAAATTTCTACGAGAACAAGCTGTCATTTTAACCCCTTATGTTTCCATTGGCCTTGAATAATGTGGGTTTGTCGCTCTTGCTGTTTGCCGTGGCAATCCACACAAAGTCTCACTTGATTCTTTTTGCTAATGCCTTGCATTGGGTCTTGAGTTGGGTGTAATTGGTGGCAAGCAGCACAAGGCAGTTTCATTGCATGTACATCATGCACCCAGAATTTTTCTCGTAATTTATCTGGATTATGGCAAGCAAAACACACTTGATTTTGTTCTTCCACGCTAAACATTGGAGTTTTATCCGTGAAAATATCTGTTTGGAAACGCATAACATCTTTGGCACCACGACGGTGATTTTCAGAAATATGTCCGTGACAACTTACGCAAGTAATAGGCTTGCCGTTGTTAGGATTTAACAGCGTTAAATGGCGGCCGTGAAATTTACCAAAATGTAAATCGCCACCAGATTGACTGCCGTTGGCCTCAAGTTTGTGGCATTTGGCACAATATTGATTGGGGTTACGTTGATGTTCTAATTGTGGCTCATAATTTGCATTGGCCACATTGGCCCATAGGAAAAATGGGGCGAACATCATCATCGCGAGCATAGTAAGCAAGCTTTTTTGTAAGAATAATTTAAATTTTAACATCATTGATTACCTCTAAAGTAGGGGAAAGGTGCACTGTACTCCTTGAAAATTGATGATTTGAGCACCTTCACCAATTTAGGAGAAAGAAGGAGCACAGTGCATATTGCTTAATTGGCTGGTGGTGGGACGTCAATTAATCCTTTTTCCACTGCCTCTTTGTTCCATTGAGGTACGATTTCTTGTAAGAATTTATCCTTAGCTTGCTGTTGTTTTTTTATGTCGATGCCCATTGCTTTCCAAGCTTTTTCTGCTGTAGAAATATCCGGAATTTGCACCGGCATTGGCACATTATGTTTGGTTAAGATCACTGCCAAGGCAGAACGAGCATTAGCCACGCGATCTAAGCCTGTGCCAAGGACTTTTAAGATAATATCTGGGGCGTGCATATAACCACCGTGAGTGGCCGCTGAGTAATCCCAGCGCCATTGTGCGTGGCGAATTTCAGTTAAGGCCGGTTGCATTTCTTGTGCCGTTGCTCCTGCATCCCAAGCAGCTTTTGCCTCGAAGTGTGCATGTACGAGTTGATCTTCAAGATTTAACATCACTTCTTTAATATTGGCTTTACGAGATTGCACAATATTTTGTAATGTTGTTTTACTTTGATCATGGCAATTGGCACAAGTATTTTGGAAGGAATCAAAAGGATTGCCAATATTGTGATCCGTATAAACGTGACCATCCGCCCCTTGTACTTTTGGCATATGGCAATCTACGCAAGTTACACCATTTTTACCGTGCATTCCCATAGACCAGGTTTCAAAATCAGGATGCTGTGCTTTTAACATTGGCGCTTTAGAAAGGGAGTGGGTCCAATCTTTAAATTCAATGCTGTCATAGTAGGTTTCCATATCATTAACATCCACCCCGTTATACCAAGGAAAAACCACATTATTGACGCCATTTTTATCAAAATAATATTCCACATGGCAGTTGGCACAAATATCAGCCCGTTTATCACTGCGATCTGCTGTGGCAAAATCTTTATTAATCACATTTAAGGCACGTAATACGTGAGGACGAGCAATACGTAATGCCGGCTTGCCTTCCGCAAAATCAGTAGAAGTGGTGTCGTGGCAATCAGCACAGCCCACGGAATTAACAATTTCATTACCGGCTCGGGCCCATTTTCCTTTAAAGAAACCTTCTTCTCCCCATTCGGCAATTAAACGTGGCACATCCGGGCCTTTACAGGTCCAGCAAGCCATTGGCATTGGGCCTTCGGTAGCGGTCATTGGGGCACCGGTACGCAGAATATTTCGGACATCGGTGACGGTGTAAAAGTGGCCACGGGGTTTGTTATAAGCACTAGAAAATAAATAACCGCCCCATAATACGATAAGTCTTGGGTCTTCTTCTAAGGCGTTGATGACTTCAGTCGATTTTTCAGTACCTTTCCAAGAGGTATATTGGCGGGGATATTTTTCGGCAAAAATAGTATTTTTGGCTTGAATGTTAAGGTCGGAAGGTTTGGCTAATTCAGAAACGGGTAAAGGCTTTTTACCACTAGTGGTGGTGTAAGTTGGGTCATTTGCAAAAGCAACGGATGAGGTTGCTAATACAGCTCCCATAATAGCCAATTTGGCGATGAGATTATTAACAGTATCCACGATAATCACTCCATATGATAAATAAAATAAAGAAATAGTTTCTTTGTAAATAATAGTAAGTTGCCTTACTAAAAAATAATTAAAATAGCAGTGAAGCTTAAATTTATTGTATGTAAAGTGATAAAAAAGAGTATATTTTTTTCTTTTTAATTTAGAAATGTTTGTTTTTGATCAAGTTTCAAAAAGCATTATTAACTAGAAATAACCATTATTTATTATATAAAATTTAAAAATTATTAAGGAGCAAAAGGAGGTGATAAATGAAATATTTCATAGGAGTATATAAATACTTAAAATGAGGTATATTCAAATAGAGTAAATTTTTATTTAGCATAATGTTATTCCTTTTTTTATATTGTAACGAATAACACCGTTTTTTAAACACTACCAAATCACGACCGCTGTCATTTTTTTCAGCACTACGCTTGCTTTTCATAAGTGGAATTTTTTGAATATTTTTTGAGTGATTTTTTATATTGCTATAATTTTCAATGAATTATACTGTCGAGCATTTCTTATATTCCATTAACATTAACTTTTTAATCACTTTATAAACTTAATGTCCATAATAAAGAGAAAGCTTATGTTAAATAAAATCCTCCTATTTTCAGTTAATTCACCTAAAAAAATCTTTTGGTTAACCGGGATTGCTGTTTTAGTGTCAATTTTAATGATGTTTAATTTTAAAGTTGATACTGATCCTGAAAATATGCTTCCTCAAGATCATCCTGCTCGGGTATTACATCATCAAGTAAAAGATGCTTTTGGCCTTTCTGATATGCTAGTTGTTGGGATGATGAATGATAAAAATCCGAATGGGATTTATAATCCGCAAAGTTTAGCGAATTTAGAAAAATTATCCAATGCTATCAGTCAGTTAGATGGTGTTGTTGTTGAAGATTTAATGAGTCTTCCTGTGAGTGATAATATTACTCAAGTTGTAAAAGATAATAATAAAGCCATTTCCTTTCACTATTTAATGTCCCCTTCTCCTAAAACGCAAGCTCAAGCTGATCAAATTAAAAAATGGGTAAAACGCCTGCCAATGTTAGACAATACTTTGGTTTCAGGTGATGGAAAAGTGGCGGCGTTATTTATTCCAATTCATTCTAAAGATCAAAGTTATGCTTTATACAATGAAATTAATCAAATTATTAGCCGATTAAAAGATTCTTCTGATCAATTTTATATTACGGGGTTACCGGTTGCGGAAGATACTTTTGGTGTGGAAATGTTTATTCAAATGGCGATTTCAGCGCCTGCGGCTGCCGGATTAATTTTTGTCTTAATGTTATTTTTCTTCCGCTCGATTCCTTTAGTTATTGCCCCAATGATTGTGGCGATGGCAACAGTGATTATTACAATGGGATTACTTATTGGCTGTGGTTTTTCCGTGCATATTATGTCGTCAATGATTCCGATTTTCTTAATGCCAATAGCCATGGTGGATGCCATTCATATGCTATCGGATTTTAGTGATAGTTATCGTTCAGGAATGGATAAAAAACAATTAGTGACGGAAGGCATTCAGCGTTTATTTAGACCAATATTATTTACTTCAATTACGACAATTGTTGGTTTCCTTTCTTTAAATACAGCAGATATTCCACCAGTACGTATTTTTGGTAGTTTTGTTGGCATTGGCGTATTTATTGCCTTTTTATTAACTATCACCTTTATTCCTGCTTATGTAGTCAGTTTGTCCGATAAAACTTTTGCCAAAATGGCTGCCAGAGCCCATGCTAATAGTGATAATGATGCAACAAGCTTCCTTGCGCGGTTATTAAGAAAAATGCCAGGTAAAATTGAGTATTACCGCTATAGTATTTTAGTGGTGACGACCTTTTTAATTGGTATTTCTTCCTATGGTATTACGCAAATTGTGATTAATGATAATCCAATAAATTGGTTTGAAAAAGATCACCCTATTCGTAAAGCGGATATTGTTATGAATTCACATTTTGCCGGGACCTATGAGGCTTATTTAAGTTTTTCTGAAAAAGAAAATCAAAAGCAAAATATTGTGGCAAAAGCGGATCAGCTTTTAGTCAATGCGCCAAAAAATGTGAAAGAACAATGGCAAAACTTAGTGAAAGCCAATACCCATAAGGGGATTTTAAATACTTTTAGCTTAAGTAATGAGGTGCTTGATTTACAATTTAATGGAAATGAACAAGATGAACCTTATTGGACTCGCCTTGGTGACTTTTTAGAACAGCATTTAGCCGCGGATAAATTTTTCTTAAAACCTGAAAATTTAGCCTATATTGAAAAAGTTGAAAAAGCTTTAATGGATTCAGGTTTAGTCGGGAAAACCAATGGGCTACCAGAGGTGTTAAAAACTGTAAATCGTGAGTTATTAAGTGGTCAAGCCAAAGATTATCGCTTGCCTGCGAATGAACGACAAGCGGCCCAAGGAATTATGACTTTCCAAAGCTCCCATCATCCTAATTATATTTGGCATATGTTAACGCCGGATTATAAATCGACCGTTATTTGGATCCAGTTAAAATCTGGAGATAACCAAGATATGAGCAAAGTATTGGATTATATGGATCATTGGTTCCAAGAAAATCCAATGCCAAGTAATATGAGTAAAAATTGGAGTGGTTTAACTTATATTAATGTTATTTGGCAAGAGGCAATGGTGAATGGAATGCTGGCAAGTTTAGTGTCAAGTTTTGTAATTGTCGCTTTGATGATGATCTTCCTCTTTAGATCCGTAATTTGGGGAATCGTCGCAATGATCCCATTGTCAGTGACTATCCTCTTTATTTATGGGTTAATTGGTTTAACGGGGAAAAATTATGATATGCCCGTCGCCGTATTATCCGCATTAACCTTAGGAATGTCTGTAGATTTTGCTATTCACTTTATTGAACGCAGTGGCGTTACTAATAAAAATGGAAATTGGCGTGAAGGGCTGAAAAATGTTTTTGAAGAACCGGGACGTGCTATTGTCAGAAATGCCATTGTTATTGCTTTAGGTTTTACGCCATTATTTTTAGCGCCACTTATTCCTTATCAAACGGTAGGATTTTTTATGGCGGCAATTATGGCAATCTCTTGCTTTGCGACTTTAGTCATTATCCCTGCATTAATTTATGCCTTAAATAAATGGCTATTTAAAAAAACAGAAACAATTTAATTTAGGAGGATTTTATGCAACTAACTAAAAATGTGATGACTATTTTAGGTTTAGGAATATCGGTTTTTTCTTATGCTCAAGCAGAGTTAACGGCAAATGACATTATTAATAAAGCTAATTTAGCTGCCGTTTATACTGCTGATGATGGTAAAACTGAAGCTCGGATGATGATTGTTGATGCTCAAGGCAATAAGCAAATGCGCCAATTTTCTATTTTACGTAAAAATATTAAAAAAGGAGGGGAGCAAAAATATTTTGTTTTCTTCAGCAAACCTTCTGATGTGGCAAGAACGACATTTTTAGTTGATAAACATCCTGGTGGCGATGATGATCGTTGGTTATATTTGCCGGCATTAGATTTGGTAAAAAGAATTGCCGCGGGGGATAAAAGAACAAGTTTTGTGGGCTCCACCTTTTATTATGAAGATATTTCTGGGCGCGATGTTAATGCGGATACATATTCTTTAATCAAAGATACGCCTAATTATTATGTGATTAAGGCCATTCCTAAAGATAAAAAAGAAGTGGAATTTGATCACTATATTCTTCAAATTAATAAACAAAATTTCTTGCCAATGAAAGCAGAATATTATGATGCTAAAGGCAATATTTATCGCCGTATTACTGCAATGAAAACGCAAAATATTGATGGGCATCCTACAATTATGCAAATGAAAGCTGAAAATTTACAAGATCATAGTTATACCATCACTCAAATGCGTAAAGTGAAATACAATGTGGGCTTACCTAATGATATTTATAGTGAAAGATCTTTACGTACGCCTCCTCGTCAATGGATGAATAAATAATGAAAAAAACAGTTTATGCCATACTTTTGCCTTTAATTTTATTGACGCAAAATAGTTATGCCGAAAATGATAGCCAAATCGAGCAGGAATTAGCTGCTTGGGATGAGGATGAAAGTTCAGAGGCGAGTCCTTGGAATTGGGGAGGATTTGCCGAATTAGATGGCGGACGTTTTATTCATAAAAATACCCCAAATCCACATTTAGCCAGTTTAAGTGAAGCGAGATTTGAGCTGTGGGCAAACCGTTATTTAGGTGAACATTTTTTCTCTTTTAAAGGGGATCTTGTTGGCGATGCCATTGGTGAACGGAAACTAAAAGGTGATTTAGTTGAAATGTTTGCCGATTTAAAATTATCTGAAAATATGAATTTACGCTTAGGTAAACAGGTTTTAACTTGGGGAACTGGGGATTATATTTTTATTAATGATCTCTTTAGTAAAAATTGGAAGGCGATGTTTTCAGGACGTGATGACGGTTATTTGAAAAAATCAGATTATGCTGCGAAATTAAGCGTATTTACTGATTATGTGAATATGGATTTGGCTTTTATTCCTATTTTTAAAGGTGATACTTCTATTGATGGCGAATATTTTTCTTACTTTAATCCTTTAGTGAAAGGGGGAAGTGTTACACATCAACGCTTATCCATAGAAGATCCTGCTAATACGCTAAAAAATAGTGCGTTGGCCTTAAGACTTTCCAAAAATTATCGAGGGGTTGAGTATGCACTTTATGGTTATCACGGATTATATTCCCAACCTGCCGGTTTTAATCCTGAAAAAATGAAAAATATTTACCCTAAAATGAATGCTACAGGGGCAAGTGTGCGGAACCAATTATTGGGAGGTATTGCCAATGTAGAAGTGGCATATTGGCACTTTTTAGATAATGATTATGGTAGAAATGCCTTTATGCCAGCGGATCAATTTAAATTATTAGTAGGTTATGATCACGAATTAATCCCTAATCTTACGGCTAGCACCCAATTATTATTAGAAAGAACTCTGCATTATCAAACAGTTAAAAAAGCAAAAGTAAATTATGGCCTTAAAATGCGAGATAAATGGCATAAAACCTTAACGCTACGCTTAACTTATTTAGCTTTACAGCAGAAATTAACATTATCTGTTTTTAATTTTTATTCACCAGACAGTAAAGATTTTTATGTCCGACCTAAAGTGAGTTATCGCTATAATGATAATATGTTTTATGAAATTGGGGCTAATATTTTTGGTGGAAAACATCAATACACTCAATGGGGACAATTTAAAGACAGTTCAAATATTTATATGCGATTTAAATACAATTTTTAATAGAAGGAGCAAAAAATTATGAAATTATATGATGCATTACATCTTATTGCGGGTTTCTTTATTATGTTAACCGTAGGTTTAGGGCTTTGGGTTGATCCTAATTGGTATTATTTAACTGGTTTTATTGGCTTTATGCTTTTTCAATCAGGTATTACCAAATTCTGCCCATTAGCAATTATTTTAAGTAAATTAGGTTTAAAACCTTAAGGAGTAAAAAATGACAAATCAATATGATTATGTAGGAACGATTTTCAAAGATGAAACTGATCCGGCTAAAATTACCGTAGCATTAACAATGGCAAATCAAGCAGCGGTAGCAGGTAATAGCGCGGCCTTAATTTTAATGATTGATGCCGTATATTGGGCAAAACCAGGTTCATTACAAGGAATGGATATTGGCGCACCATTTAAACCTGCACAAGAATTATTAGATTCTTTCTTAGCGCATGGCGGTAAAATTTTAGTTTGTGGTTCTTGTATGGTTCACAATGGTGTTGCGAAAGAAAGTATTGATCCTCGTTATGAAGTCATTACAGCAGAAGATGTTGTGAATTTATTATTAGCCTCTAAAGGCGGCTTACAAATTAGCTAAATAAAGCAATAAAATAAGACGATTAATTATGCTTAATCGTCTTATTTTTATCTTAATTTTATTCTATATCCAACGACGTACTTTTTTCTGATATTGCAAATATTGTTCGCCAAATAATTTTTTTAAGCTTTGTTCTTCTGCCTTAATTTGAAAATGTGTCACTATCCAAACAAAGGATATCACAACCCATAAACTGGCGGGATTACCAAGATAAAAGAACCAAGCAATTAACGCGAGCACTAAACTAAAATACATTGGGTTACGGCTGAAGCGGTATATACCTTGTGTGTAAAGCTCATCAACATCATTTGTTTTCCAAGTATGGATACTGGATTTTCCTTTAAAAAGGAAGGTTGCCACACTCATTAAGGCAAAAATGCCACTTAGAAACAAAAATAAAAAAGCAAGAATATAATTGCTATTAAAAGAGAAATATAAAGGGGTAATTTTCATTAAAACCAACCCAAGAAAGAAAAAAACAGGAGGCGGGATTTTACTAATAATTGAGAAATTCATTTTTTATTCCTTTTTATAACATCACATTACATTTTGGGACGAGTTATTGTAGCAAAAAATAAACAAAATGTGATACGAACTGAAAACATTTAAATTTATGGAGAAATAAAATATGTGGAAGTTAATTTCTTTTTTACAAAAGAATTTAGTCTGGAGTATTCCAGCAATTATGATTTTAGGTTTATATTGCGGCAGCGTAGCAGATTTAAAATCCTTAAAATATGCTGTAATGCCATTAACATTTTTAATGGTTTATCCAATGATGGTGAATTTACAATTTGAAAAAATTTTCTCAATGGAAAGTTTAAAAGCACAGTTTTCTACTCAATTTATTAACTTTGCTATCATCCCATTTTTTACGTTTTACCTTGCTCAATATTTCTTCCCAACACAACCTTACATTGTTTTAGGTTTATTATTTGTAGCCCTTTTACCAACAAGTGGAATGACGATCTCTTGGACAGGTTTTGCTAAAGGAAATATTGGTGCTGCCATTCAAATGACTGTTATTGGCTTAATTCTAGGCTCAATTGCCACCCCATTTTATATTAAATATTTAATGGGAACCTCGGTTGAAATCCCAATGATGCAAATTTTTAATACCATTTTAATTGTGATTTTATTACCAATGATTGCCGGCTTTGCCACTAGAAAAACATTAGTCAAAATATATGGGCAAAAAACCTATGCCACACGCATTAAAATGAAATTTCCAATGCTTTCTACCATTGGTGTATTAGGCATTGTATTTGTGGCGATGGCACTAAAAGCAAAATCTATCACCAGCGATCCATCGACAATCTTAACTTACTTAACGCCATTATTAATTTTATACATTGTTAATTTCTCAATGAGCACCTTGTTTGCCAAAATCTTTTTAAATCGAGGAGATGGTATTGCATTAGTTTATGGCACGGTAATGCGTAATCTTTCCGTTTCCTTGGCGATTGCAATGACTGCCTTTGAGAATGGTGCTGAAATCGCTATTATTATTGCGGTAGCCTATATTATTCAGGTTCAAGCTGCCGCGTGGTATGTTCGTTTAACACCTTATATTTTTGGTGATTCTCCAAAAACGGATGCATAAAAAAGAACGGTAAATATGATTAATTCACCGTTCTTTGGGATATCAAGGCAGTAGCAATAAAGGAATTTATTGTGCTGCTTTTAATTTTTGATAATAGTTTTCATAATATTGAATCGCATCACCAACATCTTCTTGCCACCAGCTATTTTGTAAAATATTTGCTGGTGGGTAAATAGCAGGATCTTCCGTAATTTCTTTTGGAAGTAATTTTAATGCTTCAATATTTGAAGTAGGGTAGCCAATAGCTAAGGTTAAATTGGCTGCCGCTTTCGCCCCTAACATATAGTTAATTAATTTATGGGCGGCATCTGGATGTTTTGCCGTTTTAGGAATGGCTAAAGTATCAACCCATAAAACAGGGCCTTCTTTAGGGAAGATCATATTTAACGGCGCATCTTCTTTTTTCGCAATACGTACAGAACCATTCCATAATTGACCAACAGTGACTTCACCAGAAATAAATGAATTAGCTGGGTTATCAGAATTAAATGCTAATACGTTTGGACGTAATTTTAATAATTCTTCATAAGCACGTTTAATGATTACAGGATCTTGAGTATTTGGGTCTTCACCAATTTTTAATAAGGCAATATTAAAGACTTCGCGGGCATCATCAAGAAGTTGTACTTTATTTAAGAATTCTGGTTTCCATAAATCCCCCCAACTTGTAAAGTCACTACCTTTGTAGTCATTAGTATTGAAGGCAATACCAGGAGCACCTAATAATTGAGGTAAAGAATATTTATTACCTGGGTCATAAGCTTTATTTAACCAATCTGGATTTAATTCTTTAATTACAGGTAATTTACTATGATCTAAAGGCATTAACATACCTTCACGGGCCATTTTAGAAACAAAGTAGTTAGATGGGGCAATAACATCGTAGCCACCATTTTCACCTTGAGTTTTAAGTTTGGCATACATTGTTTCATTTGATTCTAAACTAGAAACAATGACTTTGATGCCAGTTTCCTTTGTAAATTCATCTAATAAACCATCTGGCACATATTCAGTCCAGGTGTATAGATATACGGTATCATTTTTAGGCTTAGCATTTTCAGCAGCGTGCTCTGTTTTTTTACTGTCGTTGTCGTTACAACCAGTTACAGCTGCTGCGATTACACCAAGGGCAAAAAGACCTGTAATTTTTTTCATTTCTATCTTTCTCCGATAAAAGTAAAAGTAAAAAAATACGCATTATTTGCGCTAGAAAAATGCCTTGCTTTTGCAAGCAAGGCAGAGGGGATTTTATTTTATTTATAACGCTTTGGGAAGAGTTATAATACAAATTATTTACGTTTTCTAATAATTAATTGGCTAACAATGACTAAGGTTAAAGATAAGACAATCATAATGGTTGCTAAAGCATTAACCTCTGGCGTTACGCCGGTTTTTACTAAAGAGAAAATACGTAATGGTAAAATTTCATAGCTTACGCCACTTACAAAAGAGGAAACTACAACATCATCTAAAGAAATGGTAAAGCTTAATAACCACCCCGAAACAACTGCCGGTAGGGCAAGAGGTAAAATAATTTTACTTAGGATTGTTGGCTCACTTGCGCCTAAATCTTTCGCCGCTTCCAGCATTTTGGCATCAAAGCCTTTCAAACGAGAAAGAACAGTCACCACCACATAAGGTAAGCAGAAGGTAATATGAGCCAATAATAATGACCAAAAACCAAGGGCAATGCCGGCAATCATAAATAAGGCGAGTAAAGATACCGCCATGACGATATCAGGAGACATCATCACAATAAAGAGCATACCGTTAACCGCTTGTTTACCGTAAAAACGATAGCGATAAAGCGCAATAGCGGTTAAGCCACCGATAATGGTAGCGAAGGTTGCCGCAAAGAATGCGATGGTCACCGAGTGGATTGCCGCCTGAATTAACGTATCATTGTTAAATAAGCGTTCATACCATTTCCAACTAAAACCTTTCCAATGTAAGCCGTAGCGATCCATATTAAATGAATTGGTGACTAAGATAATGATAGGGATATATAAGTAAGCATATACCGCTAACATAAAGGTATTTCGTAATAAACGCCCCATTATTCAAGCTCCATTTTTTTGTTTAATAGTTTACTTGTTTTGTAATAAACAAAGATTAACAACGCCATTAGAACCGTTAAAGCAATACTAATTGCGGAACCAAATGGCCAGTCGCGAGAAATTAAGAATTCACTCTTAATCACGTTACCAACAAGTAAGACTTTTGCCCCACCTAATAAGTCTGCTACATAGAACATTCCCATTGCAGGTAAAAGCACAAGTAAACAGCCTGCAATAATACCAGGCATGGTTAATGGAATAATAATGCGTGTAAAACGTTGTACAGCATTAGCACCAAGATCTTTAGCCGCTTCTAATAAACGGGTATCTAATTTCTCAAGTGCGCTATAAAGAGGCAAAATCATAAATGGTAATAACAAGTAAACTAAGCCAATAATAACTGCCACTTCACTATTTAAAATGCGCATTGGTGAGTCAATTAAGCCAAGGGCCAATAAACTTGAATTTAAAACGCCTTTTACACCAAGGAAAATTTTCATTCCATAAATACGAATTAAAGAGTTTGTCCAAAATGGTAACACCACTAAGAAAAGTAATAATGGACGATATTTTTCTTTTACTTTTGTCATAATAAAAGCAAAAGGATATCCCACTAACAAACAAATGATAGTCGCAATACCGGACATAAAGAGAGAATTCCATAATACTTGAGCATAAAGAGGCTCAAATAAACGGGCATAGTTCCCCCAGTTAAAAGGTGCCGCGTAGAAATTACTGCCATCACGAGTTAAAAAACTCACGATAAAAACTAAAATATTTGGCGCTAAAACAAAAAATAGCAACCAGGCAAAAATAACGACAACCGTTGAATGTTGAAATTTATTACTCGCTATCTTCATCGCTTAATACTACCTCCCAGCCTTCATACCAGGTTAAGGCAACTTTTTGACCTACGCTGTGGTCAATGTTTGGATCATCTTCATTGAAGAATTCGCTTACTAATACTTTTTTCTCGCTATGATCAAGTATTACGCTAGATTCTAATGTCATACCTTTATAGCTACGGTCAATAATATGACCAATAATTGCTTTAGATTTTTCATTTTCATCAAGCTCTTCAATCACAATATCTTCTGGGCGTAATAAAATATTGAGGTGCTGTCCTTCTGTTACAGGAAGATCGGTTTTAATCTCACAAATGCGTCCTTCCACATTTGCGCGAACTGTACTTTCTGATGAACGCTCAATAACAGAGGCATCAAAAACATTAATTTCACCGATGAATTTCGCCACAAATAGATTTTTCGGATCTTCGTAAATATCACGAGGAGAACCGTCTTGTTCAACATTACCTTTATTTAACACAATAATACGATCAGACATTGTTAACGCTTCTTCTTGATCGTGGGTGACAAAAATAAAGGTAATTCCTAATTGGCGTTGTAATGCTTTTAATTCATTTTGCATTTCTTTACGCAATTTATAATCTAATGCGGATAATGATTCATCCAGTAATAAAACTTTTGGTTTATTGACAACAGCTCTTGCAATGGCAATACGTTGTTGTTGACCGCCAGATAATTGGTCTGGTTTACGTTGAGCCATTTCGTCTAGGCGTACCATTTTTAATGCTTCCATTACGCGAGGCTTAATTTCAGCTTTTGGTACTTTTTGCATTCTTAAACCAAATGCAACATTTTCGAAAATTGTCATATGTGGGAATAGTGCATAACTTTGGAACACTGTATTCACATGACGTGATTCTGCCGGTAAGTGAGTAATGTTTTCACCGTCAAGAATAATTTCCCCACTATCTAACTCTTCAAATCCTGCAATTAAACGTAAAACCGTGGTTTTCCCACAGCCTGAAGGGCCAAGGATTGTTAAAAACTCACCGTTATTAATTGTTAGATTAAAATTATTGATGATGGTCTTGCCATCAAAAGATTTTGTTAGAGAGCGGAGCTCAATGATTGGCTCGTGTTGAATGGTCTTTTCCACTAGCTTTGGTTTTCTCCCTTATGTACCACTATGGTTTTTAAACTATGGTGTTTGAGTCGAAAATTACTGCTTATCAAATAGTATAAGCAACCTAAAAATGAAGGGCTAATGATATAGGTATTAAAGGGGAATGAAAAGTGAAAATTAACCTTTTATTCTATTTTTATCAAATTACGCCGTAAAAACCTTGCCCTTTAGGACGGAGATATAAGGCAAAATAGCGAAGCTGTTTAAAATCTGTTTTCTTTTCTATAAATCACCTGTAAAATACTGGAAAAATATACAGTGGTATTCGAAATGAAAATTCGCAAAGCCTTTAAATATCGGATTAAACCAAATGGGGAACAACAGCGCAAAATTAAGCAGTTTTGTGGTTGTTCTCGTTTTGTTTTTAATCGTGCATTGGCTTGGCAAAACGAACAATACGAGCAAGATAACAGTTTTAAATTTAGCTATACAAAGATTGCTAACCTATTACCAAGTTGGAAAAAAGAACTTCTTTGGCTTAAAGATTGCCATTCACAAGTTTTACAGCAGTCTTTAAAAGACTTAGAAAAAGCCTTCAAAAATTTCTTTGCTAAGCGGGCTGATTTCCCTAAATTTAAACGAAAAGGTGTGAAAGAAAGTTTTCGTTTCCCACAAGGTTGCAAAATTGAGCAAGAAAATAACCGCTTGTATTTGCCTAAAATTGGTT
>SAMEA104404106__coassemble_330_pt1 | contig 51789 bp, 41 predicted proteins | sample SAMEA104404106__metabat2_high_PE_050 | metagenome-assembled genome bin SAMEA104404106 (sample SAMEA104404106) | Balaenoptera acutorostrata | reverse complement strand
TTTGTTGGCCTAATCCCGCACTGGCTTGGCTGTCAGCGTTAATTGTAAGAGCACCGTCAAGTTTGCCGTCATTAAAATTATGCTCTCCCGTTATGGTTAAATGCCCTTGAGAATGTACATCGCCGGCGAATTGATTCACACCTTGTTGGGAATCACCACCTAAAGCCGTATGGGCACCAATATGCAGATCACCTTCAAGCTTGCCATTATTTAACGAATGTTCACCACTTACGACAGTGGAAATATCTGCCGTGGCATTTCCGCCAATAACGCCGTCATTATTAATATGAGAATTAGCCTCAAAATTAAGATGAGAATCTTTCATTGGCAAATTGCTTTCTGTTTTAATCGCCACATCACCATTAACATTGGAAGATAAGTTTGAATCAGTAATTTGCCCTTGATCATCCACATTTAACTGGCCGTTAACACTTAAAGTATAGTTGCCGTCAGTATGTTCGCTTTGTTTATGAATATCCGTTGATAAACCAGCATTGGCTGTGGTTTGCTTACCATCGGTAGTCACATTGCCTTGGCCACTAAGGTTAACGTTGGCTTCTGTTTGGGTATTGATATTGCCGGCAATATTTTCAACGTTAATGGTGGCTTCAGAATTAACCTGTTGATGATGCTCTATTTTGCTAGAGGCATTTAACTTCCCGTTTTGAGTTTCCGGATCCATTTTGCCCCCAACGGCAATACCAAAGTTGGTTTCTTTATCTGCCTTGGAAATCCGTTCAATATGCTCGGCAGAAACCTGGCCACTTTCGCCATTAATTGTTGAGTTTTCAACACTTAAGGATTGGTTTGCATTAATGTCAAGATGCTTGGCATTAATTTGGCTAGCAACTTGCTCCGTTTTGTGGTTTTGTTTATGGGCAATGCCAGCATTTACCTCGGCATTAACTGTTTCTGTGACAATATTTGCTTGCGCTGTTAAGCCCACATTGGCATCTACTTCATACGCATCTTTTTTGTTTTGAGCCGCAATAATGTGAATATTATTTGCATCCATCGTTAAATTATCAGCATTAATGTTGGCATTTTGTAGATCTATATCTTGCCCCGCAGAAATTTGTACATCATCACCGGTAATATGGCTGGCGTGGGTTTTACTTTCTAGGGCATGAATATATTGCTTGTTTAATTGAATGCTACCATTGGTGGAAACTGCAATGCCAAGAGCCGCAGGGTCAATATTGTTTTGTTTAACATTATTAACTAATGATTTGATTTCATTATAGTTTTGCTCTAATTTTTGTTTAATTTCTTGGGCTTTATGATAGGCTCCAATAGGATTTAACAACTGGCCAAGAAGTTGTTCTCGTTGATCTACTAATTGTTTTGCATCGGTAATTAAATGGATCACAGAGGATTTCACTTCACCGCCCATTCCAAGAATAAAGGTTTCTGCATCTTGTTCGAATTTAGAATGATTATCCGCATTCTGAATCAGCACCTTATCTTTGGCTTGAATATGTGTATTACCCTGTAAATTTGAACCAGTAATGGTAACGTTATCACCGCTAATATGGATATCTTGTGCCTGAATATTGGCACTGTTTGCCGTTACGGTTTCGCTGTTCGTATGTTTGTGGGTGGTGGTGATGGTGGTGTGACTTGTGAGTGCATCCCCTTTAATGCCAACTTCGGAATGTAGTTTTTGCTCGACACTATCTTGGCGAGTACTGAGGCTATCTTGGCTATGATTAATTTGAATATTGGCGCCATTAATATCCACTTTATTGGCTTGAATATCAGAGCCTTGTAGGCTTACATTGTCATTGGCGTTGAGGCTGACTTCTTGCCCTTCAATAAGGCTGCCAGTGTTAGTAACGCTGTGGCTTTCAGTGTGTTCAACTTTCGCCAAATCCATATTAATTTTTATATTACTGTCATTAAGCTCCACGGTACCGGTTAGATCATCGCCTGCTAAAATTTCACGGGAATCGGTGCTGTTGTGTTGTTGGGCTTGAGCGCTGCTAATATTGATATCCTTAGCATCAATTGTCACTTTTGAACCTTTGATTTGGCTACCAATTAGTGCCAATTCTTTTTCAATTTTTGCTTGAATTTCACCGGCACTTTGAATGCTTGAGCGAATATTTTTTTGCTCTTCCGTTTTCACTTTTTTGTAGTTTTCGCCCAAAATGCCGTTATCGATGCCAATTTTTTTATCTAAATAATTTGTCACCGTAGCCACGTCAACTTTTGTTACTTGGGAATTAATTTTAATGCGTTCCGTCCCAACAACATTACTACCTTTGCTGTTTAGGTGATCCGCATTGATTTCTAAATCTTTGGCATAAATAAAACTTGGTGCATTCACTTCGGTTTTTTCATTATGTTTGATGTTTCTAAAGGTTTTAGAAATCTCATAGGAAGATTGGTAGTCTTTCACTAAGGAAGAAGATAAATTGTTGATTTCGTCGGCGTTTATTCTTAATTTATTGCCAGATTTAATAATGGAAGCATTTAAATTTAGGGTTTTAGCTTGTAAATCTAAAGCTTCTTCAGCCAAAATCGCACTGCTAGCCCCCACTTCACGGGTTAAATGTTCTTTATCAGTTTTTAAAACTGTTTCTTTATTCTTAATTAAATCAAGCTGTAATTTATCCACATTAATTTTTTGCTGTTTAGCTTCAATAACGGCACCGGATAAATTGGCTTCTTGTGCTTGTAGTGTGAGTTTATCGGCAACAATTTTTTGCCCTTTTAAATTCATTTTGCCGGCATTAATGTTGAGATTTTCCCCTTGAATTGCAGTGCCGGTATTGATGTCATCTTGCAAATCTAATTCTTGAGTGTGAATGCTGATATCTTTTCCTTTAATAGCGGAAGTATTCACTGCCGCTATTTTGGTGCTGCGTGCAGATTCTTTATCTACAAGCCCACGTTCATAATGAATATCGTAAGTGGCATCGGCTACCACTTTTTTCACTTTTCTTGGACGCCAGAAGCTTCGTTTTTCAATATAAATTGGCATCACTTCCCAAGAAATATTTTCATAACCATCTTGTAATTTAATTTCTTTAGAAAGGGAGTTTTTATTGACAATTTTTTTAGCTGAAATTTTAAGAGATTTTTTACCATCGATGACGGCATCTTGGTTTGTAAGTACATCATCAATATCAACCACCACCGTATCGGCAGAAATGACGGCTTGTTTGGCTTTTTGTTTGCTAATGGCGATGGCTTCTAAAATGCGTTTGTCATTTAATTCCGTGGCGTAAATATCCCCTTTATTCACAAACGCTGAATTACGTTGTTTTTCTGAAATTAAATCAATGCCTTCTTTAGTTAATACGGCATTTTTATCGCTTAAATTAATTTGCTGTAAGAATTGTTTGAAGTTTTTAACAATGGAGCCGTCGCGATCGTAAGTGCTTTGATCATAAGTCCATTGATTAAGAAGTGTACCTGTCATTAATAGCCAAGTATCTTGCGAGGTTAATTGTTTTTGATGAGTTTGGTTCCAAACATTGGTGATAAAATCAAGGTCAACAATATCACCGTCTCGAGTTAACCATTTTAAATCATAAGAATGATCATCAAATTGTACTTGCCCTAAATTATCAAAGGATTTGGCTTTAATTTTAATTTTATTTTTCGCCATAATATTGCCTTTGTTAATCACTTTAGTATCGGCTTCAAGGTGAATTTTATTTTTTGCTAATAACTCATCAATTTGTAAATCTAAACCTGATGTGGCTTGGATATCTATTTGATCTGCATAGATTTTTCCTAAGCGGCTTGATTTCACATAGAATTTACTTGGCACAAAAATAATACGCCCATCTTTATCAATATGGTTGTGGCCTAAAATTGCTGTGATTTTTTCATCGGCGGCAATTTTGCCACTATTTTTTAAGGACTCGGCAAAAATATTTAAATTTTTCACGCCTTTTAAGCCTTTTTCTGAAATAACCACTTCCCCTTGTTTAACGCGAGTTGTCAGACTTTCATCAACTACACCGGTGGTTAAGGTCATTTTTTGAATATTTGTAAAACGAGCACCATCCACTAAAATACCGTTTTCATTGGCAATATAAACATGTAAATTTTTAGATGAGGCGGCTTCTAGCTGGCTTGTTAAACGGGTTTTTTCTTGGCCCGTTACATTCATTACGGCCACATCAGCTTCCCTTGAGGCCAGGTTTTTATTGCCTTTAATTCTGCCAGCTAACACGGAATTATAATCAACATTACTGTTGTTAATAATTGTGCCCTTATGTTCAACATTAAATTTATTAAAATAATTCATCGACACGCCGTCATGATTTGGTGTGGCAATATCAATTTGAGTGACGCCATTTGTCATTTTTATGACGGTATTTTCTTTTTTACTTTTATCTAGCACCGTATCCGCATTCACTTGACCAGAAGAAAGGGCGGTTAAAACGGCGATAAATAATGGTGTTTTTTTAAAGGTTCGCATATATATACCTCAATAGATTTAGAATTTGACACTGAATTTTAGAGTGAAAGCTTGTTCCTGTTTGGTACCGCTAAATTTAGTCCCGATTTCGAGATTTTTTAAGGAGAAAATCATTCCTGCACTTAGGCCTGATAAATTTTCTTTATTTTTAAAATCCCTTCCTAAGGCAATTTCAAAGAAAGGGTAAACAAAAGTATTTGCAAGGGTAATGGGATATTTAAAGGTATTATCTAAATAAGCAACCGAGGATGATTTATAATGTAATGGCACATTATCAAAGTCTGTTATTTTGTTATCAAACAAACACTTATCATATAAAAAATCCCCTGATATTAATTTAGAATAGCCCCCAAAAATATTTCCGTTGTAATAGGGCGTATTGAAGCTAAATTGCGGCAAGGCCATTAAACAGGCACTTTTTTTCGCTTGTTGAGGTTCTTTCGGCTGTATTACTTTATAAGAAATATTTGGAGAAAATAATAATGTATAAATATCTTGTTGATGAACAAGGTATTTTTTAATTGTTAAGGCACTATCAAATGAAAAAATATTACGCTTATAAATTAATGTTTGGCGAATTTTTTCTTGCTCCATTTCTTTACCAATACTGGCATAAAACGTCATAAAAAGATCAGGTTGTTTTATTATTTCCTGATTGAGAGATAAATTCAGATTATAATTTTTATCATATAAAACATTGCCATAGGTTAAATCTGTTTTTTGCTTTTCAAAAGAATAAGACAAATGAATATCGCTATTTTTTAAGGGGAAATGGTAATTAAACAGAAAGGTTTTATCTTTTTTTTCTAAAAATGCTGTGAGATTTAAACTATCATTAAAACCTAAAATTTGCTCGAAGGTCGCCCCTACGGTGTATTTGTGAGAATCTTTTTTCTGATACAAACTTTTTGTAGGATGAGCATATTGATAGCTTAATCTTGGGCGAATTTTAAATTTATACTGATTAGTAACAATAATATTAGAATAATAAGGTTCATCAGCATTGACGACAGAAACCTTAAGTTTATTAGTTTTATTTTTATTGTAACGTTCCACAAATTGATTCACATCGGCAACATTGAAAATTTTATTTTCTAAATCCATTCCAAATAGCGTTTTTTTTAGGTTTATAAAAAAAGTAGAATCATCTTGTAACTCAACGTTTTTCACCTTCCCCGGTAAAACCGTAATTTTTCCATTTTTGGTACTAATGGATGAGGTGACATAGCCGTTATCAATAAGTTTTGCAAAGAGTTTTTTAAGTGCTTGTTGCAATGATTCTTTATCGCTAAAGGTAATTTCTTTTTGCTTAATTAAATGATATTTATCGTAAATTTTAAGTCGATAGATTTTTTTATTTGGTTGTTCTGATGTTTCTTGTGGGTTTATTCTTTTTTCATTTTGGGCGGCGTTAGAAAATGAAAGAAAAAATAAACAAAAACAGAGAATAATGTTATAACTTAGCCTCACTTATTTCCCTTTATAATTTTTTTGTGTAATGAATGTATTTTTTAGACGCAAAATTGGAGATTGATTCTAATATATTGGCGGATTAATTCTGTGAACTAGATCTAATTTTTATAAATTAATTGAGAAAAGGGAAAAATATCTTCTTATTTTACAAAAGAAAATAAGAAGATATGTGATGAGGTTATTGATCGGCAAATTTATCAGTGGCGTTAACTAATTGATCGGTAATTTCGACTTCGTAACAAGAATGGCCAGATAATGGCGCGATAATGAATTCGGCTTCTGGGAAAGCTTGGCTTAATTCCCAAGCCGTTTGCATTGGGCATACCATATCATAACGGCCTTGCACGATAACCGTAGGAATATGACGAATACGATCAATATTATTAAGAATTTGATTGTCTTCCGTAAAGAAACCTTGATTAACAAAATAATGGTTTTCAATGCGGGCAAAAGCTAAGGCAAATTCAGGATCAGCACTGTCTTCAATACGTTCAATTTGTGGAATAATATGGCACGTTGAACCTTCCCAAACAGACCAATGGCGGGCTGCGGCTAAACTTAGTACAGGGTCATCACTCATTAAGCGTTTATGGTAAGCCATCATTAAATCTCCGCGTTCTTCTTCTGGAATAAAATCACGATAAGGTTGCCAAGCGTCAGGATAGACATGGCTTGCGCCGTCTTGATAAAACCATTTTAATTCTTTGTCACGAACTAAGAAGATGCCTCGTAAGATGATTTCAGTGACTCTTTCTGGGTGTGTTTCTGCATAAGCCAAAGAAAGTGTGCTACCCCAAGAACCACCAAATACTTGCCATTTTTCAATGGCTAACATTTCACGAATTTTTTCCATATCGGCAATTAAATCCCAAGTGGTATTTTCTTCTAAGCAAGCATAAGGCAAGCTTTTACCACAGCCTCGTTGATCAAATTGAATAATGCGATATTTTTCAGGGTTAAAAAAACGGCGGGATTTATCAGAGCAACCACCACCAGGGCCACCGTGGACAAAGATTACGGGTTTGCCGTGAGGATTACCGGATTCTTCCCAATAAATTTGATGAATATCACTAACTTGCAATAAGCCTTTACGATAAGGGGTAATTTCTGGATAAAGGGTTTTCATAATCTTTCCATCCTTTTTAATGTGAGTTGAAAATCTTTTTATCATACGCCGAAATGAGTAGTGTGGGGGTGAACAATAAAACAATTTCACAGAAAATTATAATTTCGTGATCAAGAGCACATTTTTATGTATTAGTAAAAAAGATGTTTGACTATTTGATTTATTTTCGGTATTTCTATTGGCATTCTTTTTTTACAGACCAAATTCAAATGTATAACTTAAGCATTAAATTAACCCGAATGACCATGACCATTATGAGACATAGTGGGGCGGGTTAGTGCTCATCGTTTATACCAAAAGAAACCCGCTATAAGCGGGTTTTTTTATTGTTTTTTTTTGATAACTGATTAATTTTTAAATGAAATAGAAGGAAAATATTATGCGCGTATTAAAATTTGGAGGCACTTCACTTGCCAATGGTCAACGCTTTGAAGAAGTTGCACAATTAGTGATTCAGTCACAACAACAAGCCCAATCGGCGGTTGTCCTTTCCGCCCCGGCAAAAATTACCAACCTCCTTCTCACCCTTCTTGATAAAAGCCTGAAACAACAAAATATTTCCTTTGATTTACAATATTCTTATGAAATATTTAAGCGCATTTTACAAACATTAAAAATGCTCAATCCAATGTTTAATTTGCCTTTAATGGAGGCAAAATTAGCCACTGAATTTGAGCAAATTGAAGGTATATTAGCCGCGGCCAAAGCACAACAAGCTATAGATGAAAAATCATATGCGGATTTAAGTTCGCGTGGTGAAGTGTTATCTATTGCGATTATGGCGGAATTATTAAAAGCAAAAGGCTATGCTATTAGTCATATAAATCCAGTGGAGGTTTTTGTGGCAAAAGGCGAGCGTCTTGCTTCTTCGATTGATCTTGAAGCCTCTTCCCAATATTTCCAAAAACTTAATTTACCAGTGAACAATATTGTATTAATGGAAGGCTTTCGTGCTGGTAATGAAAAAGGGGAAATCGTGTTACTTGGGCGTAATGGTTCTGATTATTCCGCGGCGTGCTTAGCTGCCTGTTTAGGGGCGGAAGTTTGTGAAATTTGGACCGATGTGGATGGCGTTTATACTTGCGATCCTCGCTTAGTGCCAGATGCCCATCTTTTACCAAATCTTTCTTACGCCGAAGCGATGGAGCTTTCTTATTTTGGCGCAAAGGTGATTCATCCGCGTACTGTGGGGCCACTACAACAAAATAATATTCCTTGTGTTATTAAAAATACGGCTAATCCAAAAGGCTTAGGTTCTCGTATTGATAACGTGGTGAGAGCAGAACAATCTTTGCAAGTAAAAGGCATTACTCATTTAGATAATATGGCGATATTTAATGTGTCAGGAGCAGGAATGCAAGGGCAAGTGGGAATGGCCGCCCGTATTTTTAAAGCCATTTCACAAACCAATATTTCTGTCATTTTAATTAGCCAATCTTCTTCTGAATATAGTATTAGTTTTTGCGTACCAATGGCCTCGGCACCTAAAGTGCAACAAATTTTAAAACAAGAATTTTCCCAAGAATTAGCCTCACAACTGATTAATCCGATTAGTTATCAAGAGAATCTTTCCATTATTTCAGTGGTTGGTGATGGAATGATTAAAGCAAAAGGTGTGGCAGCGAATTTCTTCTGTGCTTTCCACAAAGCGAATATTAGTATTGTGGCTATTGCTCAAGGTTCTTCCGAACGCACCATTTCTGCAGTAGTCCCTGAAAAACAAGCCATTGATGCGGTAAAAGCCATTCATCAAGCTTTATTTAGTCATAAAAAAATAATTGATGTTTTTCTTGTTGGCGTTGGTGGCGTTGGTGCTGCTTTAATTGAGCAAATTAATCAACAGCAACAATTTTTAGCTCAAAAAGATATTGCGTTACGTATTTGTGGGTTGGCCAATTCTCGTCAAATGTTGTTAAATGAAAACGGCATTGACTTAAGCACTTACCAGGTAGAACTTTCTCAAAGCCAGCAAGCATTGGATTTTGAACAATTATTTGCCTTTAAAGAACAGTATCATTTAGTGAATCCAGTTTTGGTTGATTGCACTTCATCAGAAGAAGTGGCGGGCTGTTATGCCAAAGCATTGGATGCCGGTTTTAATGTGGTAACACCAAATAAAAAAGCCAACACCAGAGAAATGGCGTATTATCAATTATTGCGCGCCAAAGAACGAAGTAATCAGCGTAAATTCTTATACGATACGAATGTGGGGGCGGGCTTACCTGTCATTGAAAATTTACAAAATTTATTGGCGGCCGGAGATAAATTATTACATTTTAGTGGCATTTTATCGGGTTCACTTTCCTTTATTTTTGGTCAATTAGACGAAGGTTTGAGCCTTTCAGAAGCCACAATATTGGCGAAACAAAAAGGCTTTACGGAGCCAGATCCAAGAGATGATCTCGGTGGCCAAGATGTGGCGCGTAAATTATTAATTTTAGCCCGAGAAAGTGGGTTAAATTTAGAATTATCAGATATAGTAGTGGATAGTGTACTTCCACAAGGCTTTGCTGAAGGGTTATCAACCGCGGAGTTTCTACAATTATTGCCAAGTTTGGATGAGGCTTTTAAACAAAAAGTTCAACAAGCAAAAAGTGAAGGTAAAGTCTTGCGTTATGTTGGCCAAATTGAAAATAATCAATGTCGCGTTTCCATTGTCGCCGTGGATGAACAGGATCCTTTATATAAAGTAAAAGATGGCGAAAATGCCTTGGCATTTTATACTAAATTTTATCAGCCAATACCTTTATTATTAAGAGGTTACGGTGCAGGTAATGCGGTGACAGCTGCCGGTGTTTTTGCGGATATTTTACGAGCAGTACAACAATAGGAGAAAAAATGATGTTACGTGTTTATGCCCCAGCGACAAGTGCAAATTTAAATGTTGGTTTTGATAGTTTAGGCGTTGCTTTATCGCCAATTGATGGCACTTTATTGGGGGATGTGGTACAGGTAGAAAGTATTGCTCAAGGTTTTGAGGTGGAAAATGCCGGCTATTTTGCCAAAGATTTGCCTCAAAACCCTAAAGAAAATATTGTGTATCAAGCTTATGTTTTATTTATGGAGCGAATTAAAGCGCGGGGTTTAGCAGAACGATCACTTAAACTCAGGTTAGAAAAAAATATGCCAATTGGTTCCGGCTTAGGTTCTAGTGCTTGCTCTATTGTGGCGACCTTAGTGGCACTAAATCATTTTTATGATAATCCTTTACCGCAAGCGACTTTATTAAAAATGATGGGGGAATTAGAAGGGCGAATTTCCGGTTCCATTCATTATGACAATGTTGCACCGAGTTTTTTAGGTGGGGTTCAATTAATGTTGCCGGCCAATGAGGTGGGAGATATTAGTCAGCCTTTACCTTATTTTGATAATTGGTATTGGGTACTTGCTTATTCCGGTATTCAGGTGGCAACGGCAGAAGCTCGCGCCATTTTGCCGGCAAATTATGCCAAAGAAATCTTAATTAAACAGGCACGCTATTTTGCGGCTTTCACTCACGCCTGCCATTCTGGGCAAGAAAGAGTCGCCGCGAATATGATGCAAGATCTCATTGCCGAACCTTATCGCGCCAATTTATTACCGAATTTTGCGCAGTCTAAAGAAGGGGTAAAAAATCTAGGCGCCTTAGCCTGTGGCATTTCAGGCTCTGGCCCAACGATGTTTGCTATTGCGCCAAATTTAACGATTGCGAATCAACTGGCAAATTATTTAGAAAAACATTATTTACAAAATTCACAAGGTTTTGTGCATATTTGCCAAGTCAATAAGCTAGGTGCTCAAATTTTAGATATTGAATAGATAACAAGAAGAATAAAAAAGAACAAAAGGATCATAACAATGAAATTTTATAATATTAAACATCCCGAACAACAAGTCAGTTTTGCCCAAGCAGTACGTCAAGGATTAGGTCAAGATCAAGGATTATTTTTTCCAGAAGAGATCCCCGTATTAGAACAAGTGGATCAATTATTAGAGCTACCGTTGGTGGAACGCAGTCAAAAGATCTTATCTCAATTTTTAAATGAAGATCTTAGTGAAGAACAAATTTTACAATTGATCCAACACGCCTTTACTTTTCCCGCGCCTTTACAACATCTCGAAAAAAATATTTATGCTTTAGAACTGTTTCACGGCCCAACCTTAGCCTTTAAAGATTTTGGTGGGCGTTTTATGGCGCAGGCTTTAGCCGCTGTACAAAAAGGGGGGCAAAAAAAAGGAAAAATTACTATTTTAACGGCCACATCAGGAGACACTGGTGCGGCGGTGGCACATGCTTTTTATGGTTTAGAAAATATTGATGTTGTCGTGTTGTATCCAAAAGGTAAAATTAGCCCGCTACAAGAAAAATTATTTTGTACATTAAACGGCAATATTCGCACTGTGGCCATTGAAGGGGATTTTGATGATTGCCAAGCTTTAGTTAAACAAGCATTTGATGATGAAGAATTGCGCCAAACTTTAGGTTTAAATTCCGCAAATTCTATTAATATTAGCCGCTTATTAGCGCAAATTTGTTACTATTTTGAAGCCGTGGCACAATTGCCAAAAGAACAAAGAAAAGAAATTGTAGTGAGTGTGCCAAGTGGTAATTTTGGTAATTTAACCGCGGGCTTAATTGCGAAAGCTATGGGATTACCGATTAAACGCTTTATTGCAGCGACTAATATCAATGATACTGTGCCTCGTTATTTAATGGATGGAAATTGGGCCCCGAATGCGACAGTGGCAACCTTATCCAATGCGATGGATGTGAGTCGCCCGAATAACTGGCCACGAGTAGAAGAATTAGTAAAACGTCAGAATTGGCATTTTGAAACCTTATTACAAGGTGCCGCAGTAACAGATGAAGAAACAGAACAAACGCTAGTGAATATGCAGCAAAAAGGTTATCTTTGTGAACCGCACGGTGCCATTGCTTATCGCACATTAGCCGCCTCTTTACAGAATCAAGAAACAGGCATTTTCTTATGTACCGCTCATCCGGCTAAATTTAAAGAACATGTGGAACGCATTTTAAATCTTGAATTAGAATTACCACAAGCTTTAGCAAAACATTCTCATTTACCTGTAACTTCAGTTACAATGGCTAATAATTTTGCGATATTACGCAATTATTTATCACTCTTGCCGTAAAACTCCATCCTTGAGGGCGGAGATATAAGGCAAAACGTATAAATAAATCAGGGCAGGGCTTGCCCGTAGAGCTTGTGAAGTGAACTGCATTAGTGGTCAGCAACAAGAACCCACCGAGAGTAGCCTATCGAAGATAGGAACTAGCAGGAATCACCTCCCTTTAGGGAGGTGAGGAAGTCAATAAAAAACTCAAACTAACTTATAGTGATCTCTATAGGAATGGAATTTTAAAGGAAGAAAAAATGATCTCAGTTTATGGAATAAAAACCTGTAGTACGGTAAAAAAAGCCTTAAATTGGCTGGCTCAACATCATATTGATGCTAGATTACAGGATTTTCGTGTTGATGGCGTGAGTGCTGAATTTTTACAACAAGCTATGGATAAATTTGGTTGGCAAGCCTTAGTTAATAAACGCAGTACAACTTGGCGAAATTTGACGCCAGAAACGAAAGATAATTTAAATCAAGATAATGTGTTAGCTGTTTTATTGGCTAACCCAACCTTAATTAAACGCCCCATTATTTTGCATCCCCCTATTGCATTATTAGGTTTTGATGAAAAAGCCTATGCTGAGATTTTTTTAGGAGAAAAATAATGCCAAATACCGTCCTTTCTTTTGCACAAGATCTTATTCAACGTCAATCAATCAGCCCCAAAGATGCGGGCTGTCAAACCTTAATTGGAGAACGTTTGACCCAATGTGGTTTCCAATTAACTTGGTTACCTTTTAATGACACGTTAAATTTATGGGCTACCCACGGAGAAGGGGAACCTGTTTTTGCCTTTGCGGGGCATACTGATGTAGTGCCTGTGGGGGATGAAGGTCAATGGCAATATCCGCCATTTTCCGCCCAAATTGTAGAAGGTGAGCTTTATGGTCGTGGGGCTGCGGATATGAAAGGATCTTTGGCCTCAATGGTCGTGGCAGCAGAAGAATTTGTAAAAGCTAACCCAAAGCACCAAGGCACGGTAGCATTTTTGATTACTTCTGATGAAGAAGCAGCCGCTAAAGATGGGACGGTAAAAGTGGTGGAATGGTTACAGCAGCAAGGAAAAATTATTAATTATTGCTTAGTCGGGGAGCCTTCAAGCCAATATCTGCTAGGTGATGTGGTAAAAAATGGCCGTCGTGGCTCTATTACTTGTGATTTAACTATTCAAGGCATTCAAGGGCATGTGGCTTATCCTCATTTGGCAGAAAATCCGGTACATAAAAGTGCCGGCTTTTTAATGGAATTAACTCAATATACTTGGGATCAAGGTAATCAATTTTTCCCGCCAACCAGTTTACAAATTGCCAATATTTATGCAGGGACAGGAAGCAATAATGTGATCCCTGGTGAGCTTTTTGTGCAGTTTAATTTACGTTATTCCACCGAAACTAATGCGGAAAAAATTCAACAAATTGTCAGCGAAATGTTAGAAAAACATCAGTTAACTTATCAAGCAAAATGGAATTTATCAGGCAAGCCTTTTTTAACCGCAGAAGGTAAATTGGTTACAGCGGTGGAAAATGCCGTGGAAAAAGTGATGCATTTTAAACCGCGTTTAGAAACAACAGGCGGTACATCTGACGGGCGTTTTATTGCCCCAATGGGCGCTGAAGTGGTGGAGCTTGGCCCTTTAAATGCCACTATTCACAAAGTAAATGAAAAAGTAAGCTGTGATGAGTTAATTCAATTAGTGGATATTCACCAGCAAATTTTGCAACAATTATTAGGTAATGCGAATGACTAAAAAGATTTGGACCAATGAGATGTTAACGGGCAAAAGTCGCGAGCATTTAGTTTCGTTGCCTTGTCCTTTTTCAGACCATCATTTTTTAGTACCAGAAGCACAAACCGCCTTTCTTGCATTGCAACAAGCGGCGGCGAAAGCAGGCTTTAATTTACAGCCTGCTAGTAGTTTTCGAGATTTCTCTCGCCAACAATTAATTTGGAACAATAAATTTTTAGGCAAGCGAAAAGTCCATAATGATGCCGGTAAAACCTTGGATTTAATGGCTTTAAACGATTGGCAAAAATGCGAGGCCATTTTACGATTTTCCGCCTTGCCGGGAGCGAGTCGCCATCATTGGGGAACGGAAATTGATATTTTTGATCCAAATTTATTACCAACGGGGCAAGCATTACAGTTAGAACCGTGGGAATATCAAAAAGAAGGGTATTTTTTTGAGTTAAGTCAGTGGCTTAAGTATAATGCTCAACAATTTGATTTTACCTTTCCTTTTCTTAATTTCACGACAGAATATAAAATCGGCCAAGAACCTTGGCATTTAAGTTTTTTACCGCAAGCCCAAAAGGCGAATCAAGCTTTTAACCAAGAGACGTTATTACAAGCTTGGGAAGGGGAAAATATTGCCGGCAAAACAACCTTAATCACCCATCTGGATTTTATTTTTCAACATTATTGGGTGAAGTAATTTATTGAAAATTAAGGAGTAATATATGAGTTTTACACAAAAAGATATTGAAATAATTCGTGAAGAGCCACTTTATTCTGGCTTTTTTAATTTAAAGAAAATTTATTTTAAACATTCATTATTTAACGGTGGGACAAGTGGCATTGTGACACGAGAACTTTTAGTGAAAGGGGCGGCCTCCGCAGTGATTGCTTACGATCCTCATTTAGATGCCGTGGTGCTGGTAGAACAGGTGCGCATTGGGGCTTTTGATCCTTATAGCGATAAATCTCCTTGGTTACTTGAGCTTATCGCCGGAATGGTGGAAGAAGGCGAAAAACCAGAAGAAGTGGCCATTCGTGAAAGTGAAGAAGAGGCGGGAATTCAGGTAACAGATTTACAACACGCATTAAGTGTGTGGGATAGTCCAGGTGGCGTAATGGAGCGTATTCATATTTTTGCTGCCAAAGTAGATAGTACGCAAGCAAAAGGTATTCACGGCTTAGCTGAAGAGCATGAAGATATTCGCGTGCAAGTATTATCGCGAGAAGAAGCTTATGCCAAAGTCTGTAATGGGGAAATTGATAATTGTATCGCGGTAATGGGATTACAATGGTTAGCCTTGAATTATCAAAAATTACAAAAACAGTGGCAATAAACTGTGAAGTACCTCAAAGATTTGTATAAAAATTGTTAAAACAATATGAATTGGCTCACATTTTCAGTAAATATTAGATGAAAGTTAAGCTTAAAAGTCGTAATGTATGGGGCATTTTCTAATGTAGAATAAGAGAGAGAATTTGAGTAGTCCTTATATTTACCCTAGTAAACAACAATTTATTAATATCATTCAAATAACCGATCCTCATTTATTTGCTGATGAAGAAAAAGAGCTATTAGGGATTAATACCCAACAAAGTTTTAATCAGGTGCTAAAAGAGATTAAAGCATCTGATTTTTCTTATGAACTTGTTTTAGCCACCGGTGATTTAACTCAGGAAGATACCAGTAAAGAGGCTTATTTACGTTTTTGTGAAAGCATTAAAACCCTTGATAAGCCTTTATTTTGGATCCCTGGAAATCACGATTATCAGCCAGATATGTATGAAGAGCTTAATCAAAAACACGGTAATATTTTTTCGGAAAAAGAAATTTTATTAGGTGATCATTGGCAAATGATTTTACTTGATAGCCAAGTTGCGGGCTCTGCTTATGGTGAATTAGGTAAGCATAAATTGGAAGGGTTGAAAAAACATTTATCTCAGCATCAAGATCGTTTTAGTTTAATTGTGTTACATCATCATATTCTGCCAACACATTCTGCTTGGTTAGATCAACATAATTTACGCGATACCTCTGATTTCTTAGAAGTTTTGCAACAATTTCCCAATGTAAAGGGCATTATGTATGGTCACATTCATCAAGCCCAAGATTTAATTTTAAATCAAATACAAGTAATGGCGACGCCTTCAACCTGTATTCAATTTAAACCGGACAGTAATAAATTTGCACTAGATATGTTACAACCTGGTTGGCGAGAAATTACCTTACATAACGACGGCAGAATCGAAACTCAAGTGAAAAGAATTCAAGAAAAAGAGTTTTTACCTAATATGCTTAGTGAAGGGTATTAAATTCCCCTAACCTATTAATATTTCTAGAAATTAATTATATCCCAAAGGTTATTAATGACTTTTGGGATTTTTTATTAGAAATATTGCTAAATAGGATAAAAATATTTTTTTACTATTTAATAAATAATTCTAAAAAGTTAGAATACGGCATTCATTCAGCGATAGGAGAAAATACAATGCAACAAACTTTAGATAATACGCAGTCTATTGCAGATTTTGACCCAGAATTATGGGCCGCAATGGAGGCTGAAGCGAGACGTCAAGAAGAGCATATTGAGTTAATTGCTTCGGAAAATTATACCAGCCCTCGAGTAATGCAAGCTCAAGGCTCACAATTAACCAATAAATATGCGGAAGGCTATCCTGGTAAACGCTATTATGGTGGTTGTGAATTCGTAGATGTTGTGGAAAATTTAGCTATTGAACGTGCTAAACAGTTATTTGATGCTGATTATGCCAATGTTCAGCCACATTCTGGTTCACAAGCCAATACCGCAGTTTATACGGCATTGTTAAATCCTGGTGAAACAATTTTAGGAATGAGTTTGGATCACGGTGGCCATTTAACCCATGGTGCCAAAGTGAGTTTTTCAGGAAAAATTTATCATTCAGTACAGTACGGCATTAATGAAGAAGGCTTAATTGATTATAACGAAGTAAGAAAATTAGCCTTAGAACATCAACCAAAAGTTATCGTTGGTGGATTCTCAGCCTATTCGCAAGTTGTTGATTGGAAAAAAATGCGTGAAATTGCCGACGAAGTTGGCGCATATTTATTTGTAGATATGGCCCATGTTGCTGGCCTTATTGCTGCAGGAATTTATCCAAATCCTGTTCCTCACGCGCATGTTGTTACAACAACAACTCATAAAACATTAGCGGGGCCTCGTGGTGGTTTAATTTTGGCTGCGGGTGGTGATGAAGCATTTTATAAAAAATTAAATTCTGCAGTTTTCCCAGCTAATCAAGGCGGGCCTTTAATGCACGTTATTGCGGGGAAAGCAGTTTGCTTTAAAGAAGCTTTATCAGAAGAGTTTAAAACCTATCAAAAACAAGTATTAAGAAACTCAAAAGCGATGGTGGATGTATTTAAACAACGTGATTATGACATTGTTTCTAACGGTACAGAAAATCATTTATTCTTGGTAGATTTTATTCGCCACGGTATTACTGGGAAAGAGGCTGATGCTGTGTTAGGTCGAGCCAATATTACGGTAAATAAAAACTCAGTACCAAATGATCCTCAAAGTCCATTTGTGACATCTGGCATTCGAATTGGTACGCCGGCTGTGACGCGTCGAGGATTTAAAGAAGCAGAAGTCCAAGAATTAGCAAATTGGATTTGTGATTTACTTGATAGTATTAAAGTGGGTAATGTAGAAGAGACGATTGCAACAACTAAAGAAAAAGTGTTAGCTATTTGTAAAAAATTCCCTGTATATGCAGATATCCCAGCTTAAAAATGATTAATAAAAAAGGTCAATAACAGAAATGGCACCTAATAAGGTGCCATTTTTACTACGTAATAAGCATTAAGCTTTTTTCAAAAATTCAGATTTTAAAGAGAAGCTTTGACCATCAATTTTACAATCAACATCATGATCGGCATCTACTAAACGAATATTTTTTGCTTTAGTCCCTTTTTTTAATACCGTAGATGAGCCTTTTACTTTTAAATCTTTGATTAAAATAACTGAATCACCATCAACTAAGACATTGCCATTGCTATCACGAATGACTAATTCTTCAGATTCTTGCACTTCTTCTTCACCGGTCCATTCGTGGGCACAGTCAGGGCAAACAAATTGAATACTATCGTGATATACATATTCACCGTTACATTTTGGGCAGTTTGGCATTGTTTCCATTATTTTTCCTTTTAAATTAAATGGGTTAAAACAAGGGCGAGAGTATAACAAAAAAATACTGGTTCCCCAAATTAATCGATGATTACGGTTGTAAATTATTCCTATCTAAAGGAATGAAATAGGAATGGTTTTTATTAAAAACTCTTTAATAATTATATAGTTATGTGTTAAATAGTTGTTGCAATTAAAATCAAATTGATTAAAATAGCATCCGTAAACAATGAAAATTATTGGGAGAGTGTTTATGTTAAATAATCAAATTACAGAAAAATTAAACGAACAAATAAATTTAGAATTTTATTCATCTAATATTTATTTACAAATGAGTGCTTGGTGTGAAGTTAAAGGTTACCAAGGTGCAGCAGCATTTTTATTACGTCACGCTGACGAAGAAATGCAACATATGCAAAAACTTTTCACTTATGTTAGCGAAACGGGTGGTTTACCACTTCTAGGCAAAATTGATGCACCACAAACTGAATTTAATTCTTTAAAAGAAGTTTTTGAAATCACATTAGAACACGAAAAATTAGTAACACGTAAAATCAACGAATTAGTTGAAGCTACAGTAAATACACAAGATCATTCAACCTTTAACTTCTTACAATGGTATGTTGCAGAACAACACGAAGAAGAAAAACTATTTAATAGTATTATCGATAAATTTAACCTTGTAGGCGATGATGGTCGTGGTTTATATTTCATTGATCGTGATCTTGCAACATTATAATTAGGAGAAAAAATATGTTATCTAGCAATGTAATTAAATTATTAAATGACCAAATGAATTTAGAATTATATTCTTCTAATCTTTATTTACAAATGAGTGCATGGTGTGAAAAAGAAGGTTTTGAAGGGGCAGCGAAATTCTTGTCAGATCATGCGGCCGAAGAAATGCAACATATGCGTAAATTATTTATGTATCTACATGAAACAGGTGCATTAGCAGTAATGGGTGAAGTAGCAGCTCCACCACATGAATTTGATTCTTTAAAAGAGGTACTTGAATTAACTTATCAACACGAAAAATTAATTACAAGTAAAATCAATGAATTAGTAAGCAAAACCTTTGAAGAAAAAGATTATTCTTCATTTAATTTCTTACAATGGTATGTGGCAGAACAACACGAAGAAGAAAAATTATTTAGCGGTATTTTAGATAAATTAAATATTTTAGGTAATGACGGCAAAGCATTGTTCTTCGTTGATAAAGAATTAGCAAAAATTGCAGCACTACATGCAACAGCACAAGCTTAATTAAATTTTTTTAGTTCATTTTTTATTAAAGCCGAGTTTATAGCTCGGCTTTTTTTGTTTTTAATCTAAATAAAAAAGCGACCATAATAAGGTCGCTTTATTTTTAACGAAATATTAATCATCAATTATTTTTCAGCAGCGTCTTCGCCTACTAATTTTAATTCACGATTATAAACTTGATCTTTAAGTAATTGAGTCACTTCTGCAATTGTCATTGTACCAAGGTCTTTACCTTTACGAGTACGGACGGCAACTTTACCTTCTTCAATTTCTTTATCACCACATACTAGCATGTAAGGTACACGACGTAGGGTATGTTCACGGATTTTGAAACCTACTTTTTCATTACGTAGGTCAGATTTAACACGTAAGCCCGCATTAGAAAGAGCTTTAACAACATCTTGTACATAACCTGCTTGGCTATCAGTAATATTCATTACTACAGCTTGTGTTGGCGCTAACCAAGTTGGATAGAAACCTGCATATTCTTCAGTGATAATACCGATGAAACGTTCTAATGAGCCTAAAATTGCGCGGTGGATCATAACAGGTGTTTTACGATCATTATCTTCTGCAACATAAGTGGCATTTAAACGGCCAGGTAATGCAAAGTCTAATTGAACGGTACCACATTGCCATTCACGATCTAAGCAGTCGTGTAATGTGAACTCAATTTTAGGGCCATAAAATGCGCCTTCGCCTACTTGAATTTCATACTCTAAGCCGTTGGCAGTTAAGGCTGCTGCTAAATCTTGTTCAGCTTTATCCCACATTTCATCTGAACCGATGCGGTTTTCTGGGCGAGTAGAAAGTTTTACTTCAATATCATTGAAACCGAAAGTGCTATAAATGTCATAAACCATTTTAATACAGCTTGTTACTTCGCTTTCTACTTGTTCTTCAGTACAGAAAATATGGGCATCATCTTGAGTGAATCCACGAACACGCATTAAACCGTGGAGTGAACCAGAAGGTTCATTACGGTGGCAAGAACCAAATTCAGCCATACGTAATGGTAAATCACGGTAAGATTTTAAACCTTGGTTAAAGATTTGCACATGACCAGGGCAGTTCATTGGTTTAATACAGTATTCACGGTTTTCAGATTGAGTAGTGAACATTAATTCACCGTAGTTTTGCCAGTGGCCTGTTTTTTCCCAAAGCACGCGATCCATCATAAATGGACCTTTAACTTCTTGATAATCGTATTCTTTTAATTTAGTACGAACGAAAGTTTCTAATTCACGGAAAATTGTCCAACCATCATTATGCCAAAATACCATACCTGGTGCTTCTTCTTGCATATGATATAAATCTAATGCTTTACCAATTTTACGGTGGTCACGTTTTGCTGCTTCTTCAAGGCGTTGTAAGTAAGCTTTTAATTGTTTTTTATCCGCCCAAGCTGTGCCATAAATACGTTGTAACATTTTGTTATCGCTGTTTCCACGCCAGTATGCCCCAGCAACTTTCATTAATTTAAAGTTATGGCAGAAACGCATATTAGGAACGTGAGGACCGCGGCACATATCAATATATTCTTGGTGGTGATATAACGCTGGAGTTGCTGATTTTGGAATATTTTCATCTAAAATTGCAATTTTATACGGTTCATTACGAGCTTCAAAAGTATCACGAGCTTCTTGCCAAGTAACCGGCGTTTTAATGACGTCATAATTTGTTTTAGCAAGTTGAAGCATACGTTTTTCAATATTATCAATGTCTTCTTGGCTTAATGAATGATCTAAATCGATGTCATAGTAGAAACCATTATCGATAGTTGGACCAATGGCCATTTTTGCTTCTGGGAATAATTGTTTAATGGCATGACCTAATAAATGGGCACAAGAGTGGCGGATGATTTCTAATCCATCTTCATCTTTAGCTGTAATAATTTCAAGGCTAGCATCTTGGTCAATAATGTCACAAGCATCGTGGCGTTCGCCATTTACGCGTCCAGCAATTGTTGCTTTCGCAAGGCCAGTACCGATATCTTGAGCGACTTCTAGAATAGAAACTGGTTTATCAAACTGACGTTGAGAACCGTCAGGTAGAGTAATAGTTGGCATATTTAATCCTTAATACAGTGGTAACCCTCACGACAGGTTACTTGTCTATTTAAAACAAAAAAGGGATCTAAAATCCCTGAGTGATGTACTTAATTTGTACCTATTTTTATGTTTGCACCTACATTGTACAACAAGTTTTTTATTTTACGCCTTTTTATATGGGCTTGCAAAGGATGATAGAAATAATGTTACATTACATTAGTTGATATTATGGAACCATTTTTTATAGAGATTATGTGATCTATTTTGCCTTTTAGCTCATCCGGTTGATGGGTCACAATCACTAGTGTTATCTTTTTGATATCACATAAATTGCAAATAAGTTGAAGCATTTCTTGGCGTAGTTCTGGATCAAGGGCGGAAAAAGGTTCGTCTAATAATAAAATAGGTTTATCTCGTAATAAACAGCGGGCAAGGGCGACACGCTGTCTTTGTCCGCCAGATAATTCATTCGGTAATCTTTTCAATAAATGGGATAGCCCCACGGATTCTGCAACATTAAAAATTTTTAATTGCTCTTCTTGATTAAGTTTTAAACTAGGTTTTAAACCAAGAGCAATATTTTGTTCCACAGTTAAATGAGTAAATAAATTATTTTCTTGAAATAGCATGGAAACAGGACGTAAGGCTGGAGAATCATAAGTATGATTTTTTCCGTTTAAATAAATTTCACCTTTAGAGGGTAATTCAAAGCCTGCGATTAAATTTAATAAAGTACTTTTCCCCGCACCGCTTTCTCCAATAATGGCAATTTTGGCTTGTGCTGGAATGTGAAGTTTAAAATGCATGGGCATTTCAGGATAATCAAAATAAGCGTTAATGTTTATCATCTAAATCCTCTACTAAGTAAAAAATAAAAGCACAAAATAACAATAAAAGTAATGCTGTAACAGAAGCCGCTGGAATCTGATAACTGGCTAATTGTTGGTAAAGTAATTGCGGTAAAGAGGTAAAATCTTGGTTGCCAAATAGCGCTATAGCAGTGAAATCACCTAAAGAAAGGGTACAGGCCAGTGCAAAAGCATATTGCATTGGTGATTTTAAAGTATGCCACTCTATAATGCGCAATCTTTGCCATCCATGAATCCCAAGAGATTGACAGAGTTTTTCGTAATATTGCATGTTATTGTTCATCGGTACACTTAATACGCGGATCACAAAAGGTAAAGCTGCGAGTGCATTACATACCATAACAATGATAAATAGATCTAAAGTATTAAAGTCTATTTCACGTAGTAGCAAAAATAATCCTAAAGCCAATACTAAAGTTGGTATGGCGAGAATAATCATTCCGATATTTAATAGAGAATTTGCTAGTAATCGTTGTTGTAGCCAAGTAAGTCGTCGAGATAAATAAAGTAGAGCCATTGCACTAATAATAGCGAGTGTGGCGGAGCTTGGTGCTAAGGTTAAGGAGTAACCTAAAGCTTTCCATAATTGGGGGTTTTGCCAAGAGGAAAACAATGCTCCAGAAGTTAACGCTGTAATAATGGTATTTAGTAAAGGTAAACTGATAAAGCAAAGGGTTAATAAAATTAAGCATTGCTGCCATATTTTTGTCCCTTTAGATTGTTTATCTAACCATAAGTTTTGATTGTGCAATGTGGTATCTGGTGCTTTGCTAAATATGCTGGCACTGGTAAATAATATAAAACAAAAAACAAATTGCAATAAGGCAAATAATGCGGCTTTGGTTAAATCAAAATCAAAGAAAATAGCTTGATAAATAGCCACTTCTAAGGTGGTGTATTTAGGGCCTCCACCAAGAGTTAAAACAATGGTAAAGCTGGTAAAGCACAGCATAAAGATCAATATTAAAGTGGGTAAAAGTTGCTGTTTTAAATAGGGAAATTCAATTAAGTGAATAAAATGCCAACCTCGAATATTAAGTTGTGCGGCTAATTGTCTTTGTTGATGAGGAATGTTTTGTAAACTTTGTAAAAACATACGGCTCGCTAAGGGAATGTTAAAAAATAAGTGGGCAATTAAAATACCGCTTAATCCATAAAAATCCCATTCTAAATTAAGCCCAACGTATTGAATTATTTGAGCTACCCAGCCTGAATGGCCATAAATACCCATTAATCCAAAAATTGCGACTAAAGCAGGAAGAACAAAGGTTAAAGAAAAAAGTTTTAAAACGAGATGTTTACCTTTGAATTGTTGATAGAAAAAGGCTCGAGCAAATAAAAAGCCAAAAAGAATGGAAAGTATGGCTGAAAGTATTGCTTGGAAAAAACTAAAATAAATAATGTGGTGCAAGTAATTGTCTTGCCAAAAATCTTGCCAAGTAAATTCATTGCCATAGCTAAAGGTTTCTTTTAGAGAAAAGAAATATAACAAACTAATGGCCGCTATAATGAATAAACCGCCTAAGCCATCTCGCCTCATTAAAAGTTTGGCGTTTAATTTTTTAAGATTAAAGAACATTATTCTGAACGTGTTTGTTGCCAAGGATTAATCCAAGTCTTCATTTGGTTATAGGGAATAACAGGCATAGATAATTGACTTTTCATTGTTTGTGTTTTTAAGGATTTGTATTCCAGTACGTAGGTATAAATGGTAACCGTTTGAGACTCCGCAATGGCGTAGTTTCCAATACAAAGCGAAAATAAGATGGATATAAAGGCAAGGCTTTTGCGTTTCATTGTGTACTCCGAATCATTAAAAAAATTGAGAATACAGCGCAAAACTCGACTTGGAGATTAGTTACCTACGGCAGGATTAACTGCATCAGGTTCACGGGTATATTCTCAGCCTATTAGCACCCCGACTAATAAGTGGCTAGTTTATAATAGTTATAAAAAAAGACCAAGGGAAAATTACCCTTAGTCTTTTTTAAATTTAGTCTCTAATTAATAAAATTAAATTAGATTAGAAGTTTGCATTACGAGGTGCACGAGGGAATGGAATAACATCACGGATATTTTGCATACCAGTAACATAAACAATTAAACGTTCAAATCCTAAGCCAAAACCAGCATGCGGAACTGTGCCATATTTACGTAAGTCGCGGTACCACCAGTAATCTTCTGGATTTAATCCCATTTCAGCCATACGTTTATCTAATACATCTAAACGTTCTTCACGTTGTGAACCACCAATGATTTCACCAATTCCTGGTGCTAAAACATCCATTGCGGCGACTGTTTTGCCATCATCATTTAAACGCATATAAAATGCTTTAATATCTTTAGGGTAGTTTTTCACAACAACGGGTGATTTAAAGTATTCTTCTGCTAAGAAACGTTCGTGTTCAGAAGAAAGGTCGATTCCCCAAGAAACTGGGAACTCAAATTTCTTACCAGATTTCATTAAAATATCAATGGCATCGGTGTAATCAATTTGTGCGAAATCAGCGTTAATAAAGTTTTCTAAACGAGTAATGACATTTTTATCTACACGTTTAGCAAAGAATTCTAAATCATCTTTACGTTCTTCTAATACAGCACGGAATACATATTTTAATAATTTTTCAGCAAGTTTAGCGTCATCTTCTAAGTTAGCGAAAGCAATTTCAGGTTCAACCATCCAGAATTCAGCTAAGTGACGAGTTGTATTTGAGTTTTCTGCACGGAATGTCGGACCAAAAGTATAAACTTTACTTAATGCACAAGCGTAAGTTTCTGCATTAAGTTGTCCAGATACGGTTAAAAATGATTCTTTGCCAAAGAAATCTTTAGAATAATCTACAGCATTTTTATCATCACGAGGTAAATTTTCTAAATCTAAAGTAGATACGCGGAACATTTCTCCGGCACCTTCTGTATCAGAAGCAGTAATTAGCGGAGTAGCTACCCAGAAGAATCCTTGTTCATGAAAGAAACGATGAATTGCTTGAGCTAAACAATGGCGAATACGTGCAACTGCACCAATAATATTAGTACGAGGACGAAGGTGGGCTACATCACGTAAATATTCAACACTATGACGTTTTGCTGCCATTGGGTAAGATTCAGGATCTTCTACCCAACCTAAAACTTCTATAGATTTAGCTTGCAGTTCAACTGATTGTCCAGCAGCTGGTGATTCAACAACGGTACCTGTAATTGCGACTGAACATCCTGTGGTTAAATGTAGAACTTCGCTATTATAATTTGGAATATCATTATTTACGATAACTTGGATTGGGTCGAAACATGAACCATCATAGATAGCTAAAAAAGAAAGGCCCGCTTTTGAATCACGGCGTGTTCTTACCCAACCTTGCACAGTGATATCATCACCTAGTGGGATTTTTTCTTGTAATACATCAACTACGGATGCTGTTTTAGTCATATAAACCTCAATTTGGAATTTTTAATGTAAAAAACTTGTTTATTCTACCGTAACTCAGTTAAATAACCAAAGTCTGTTTTATTTAAAATAAGAAAAATTTATTCGGTTTTATAAAAAAATTATAAAATTTAAAATATTTTGTGATCAATGTCATAAAGTTTCCTTAAGTGACTTTTTTTTTACCATAAAAATGGTATAAAAAGAGAACATTTTGTTTTTTTAATGGATTAAGGAAGATAAAAATGATGAAAAGTTTTCAAGATGAAAAATTAACGTTACGAATACAACAACAGGGATTAGTTTATCGTTTAGTTGAGCAATTTGAAGAAATTTCTCGTATTGATTTGGCAAAACTTTCTCAATTAGCCCCAGCTACTATTACTAGCTTAACGCGAGAACTTATTGATAAAAAATTATTAATTGAAAAAGCCGTCAGAAGTACAGAAAGTAGAGGTCGCCCAGCTATTGGGTTAAGTGTTTCCCCTTTCTATTGGCAATCACTTTCCGCCATTTTAACAGAAGATCAATTTACTATTTTTTTATGTGAATTAGATGGGACGTTGATCACTAAACAGTTTTATTCTTTAGAGCAAGTTTCTTTTGATCAATTAGATATTTTTTTGAAGTCTTATATGGAGGATTTTTTATCAAAAAACGAAGTAAAAATGCCACACCCAATTGCGTTTTCAATTGTTGTTGTCGGTAAGCTTGATGAACAAAATAACCTTTCAAAATTAGGTAAAGCTGATGTTGATTTGAATTTACAAACTTTATTTAAATCATTCTTTAAAATCCCTATTTTAATTAAAGAATATTTCGAAACTTGGTTATTATGGGAAAGCTCTTTAGGTACTGTTATTGGATATGAAAATGTATTATTTTTAGAAATAGATGATGTCATTAATTTAAGTATATTAAGTAATGGTAAATTATTTAATCCTCAAAATAATTACAAAATAAATGTTGATTTATTGCAAGTTCCTAAATTTAGTCCGCTACAAGATCAAATAAATCTTTCACTTCCTGACGTTGAACGCTATCAATTTAAAAACCAAGTAAGCCATCAAGTTATTTATGAATTAATTGATTTAGCTTACCCGGATAATGGTTTAAAAAATAATTTAAATAAATTTCATTTTTTAAGTCAAAAAATTAAAGCTGGGGATGAACCCGCAATAGAGATCTTGGAATTAGTTGTAAATATTTTAGCTTATATTATTATGAATTTGGTTAAAATCTTTTCATCTCAAAGAGTAATGTTGATTTCACGGTTATTAGAAAATAAAAATATTTTCCTTAATATGATTAATAAAACATTAATAGCTTATCTTAATGATCCAACCTCACAAGTTGAAGTACTCACAAGTCGTTATGAGTGGAATGATCCTATTGTGATTTCTGCGTCGATTAAACGAGGTATATATGATGGAACCTTGTTAAAAGAAGTAATAAGTAATTAATTCTTGAAATATTGCATTAAATCAAAATATTTTTTTTTATTTCAGGTACAATCCCTTTTTGAAAAATGACAGAGGGGATTATATGGCATGTTTTTTTGTAACCGGTACAGATACAAATGTAGGGAAGACAATATCTAGCCGTGCGATAATGCAAGCATTACAACAGAATAATATACAGATAGTTGGATATAAACCAATAGCCTGTGAGGATGGGGAATCTTTATATGGTCTTTCTATAGAAAATAGAAGTGATTATGGAAAAGAAGACAATTCTGATGTTTTAACGTTAATGGCATCAACAAAAGAAGATGTTAGCTATAAAGATATTAATAGTTATACTTTTGAGCACACGATGCCTATTTTAACGGAAGATAATAAGCGTGTTCAAATTGAAAAAATTAATGCTCAATTAAAAGATTTGAGAGAGAAATATCATACTGTTTTAGTTGAAGGTACATTTGGTTGGCAGACACCAATGAATAATCAAGTACGATTTTCTCAATGGGCCAAAGAGCATAATATGCCAGTTATTTTAGTTGTAGGAATTAAAGAAGGTTGTATAAATCATGCTTTGTTATCTGCACAATCAATTTTGCAATCAGGTTTACCTTTATTAGGTTGGGTTGCTAACAGAGTTAATCCTTGTGTTGGTCACTACGCTGAGTTAATAGAACTTTTAGCACGAGAAATTGATGCACCTTTATTGGGTCAAATACCTTATGTACATAAACCTGAAAATCAAGAGTTAGGAAAGTTTATTACAAATACAGCACCCTTACTTTCTATTGTGAAATAATCTTTTAACTATAAGAAAAATAAGTCTAAATTAGCTTTATTTAGCTTGTGTTTTTTATTGTATTTGTTAGAATGGCTCAGATTTTGGGGCTGATTTTGGATTCGACGGGATTAGCAATGCCCAAAGTGCAGGTCGAGGTGCGGTAGGCCTCGTTAATAAACCGCAAAAAAATAGTCGCAAACGACGAAAACTACGCTTTAGCAGCTTAATAACCTGCTCATAGCCTTCTCTCCCTAGCTTCAGCTCGTAAGACGGGGATCAAGAGGAGTCAAACCAAAACGAGATCGTGTGGAAGCCTCCGCTTGCGGATCGAAGCATTAAATTAAATCAAGCTAGCTTAAATATCGCGTGTCAATTCGCAGTGTTTAAGTAAAATTAAAAATTGACTAAACCTGTAGTACTGACGGTTGAGTGATTTCGGACGGGGGTTCAACTCCCCCCAGCTCCACCAATTTAACTAAATTAATATTAATCATAAAAAGATTATTAATAATCCATAAAAAAGCCGTTAAGTAATTAACGGCTTTTTTGTTATCTAAAATAAGAGGAAAAAATAAAATGATTGAAAGTATGGAGTTAGATACTCTAAATATTATTAATGATCTTGATGATTTGGTATCTCAAAAAGTTTTAAAAATTAAAATCCTGAATCAAGATTACGTACCTTTTTTTGAAGAAGGAAATTTATTAGAGCTAAATCTTGTAGAAAAACCGAAAGATGGGGATTTAGTTATTATTATTTATGAGGATGTAGATTATATAAAAAGCTCTGAGGGTCGATTTGTTCGTCGCATTTGTATGAATCGTATTATTGGAGAATATTCTTTCAATCAATTAGACAATATTTACCAAATAAAAAATATTTCACAAAATAAAAAGAAAATTGATTGTATTAGTGAAAATGGTTTATATCGAAATAGAATTGCAGGTGTATTGCATCGAGTAAGTTAAGGTTCTTTTGGGTACCTTTATTTAATGCTTTATATGCTTATGACATTTTAATTAGAGTCTTTTTATATGTAAAAAAAGCATTAAACAAAGAAGGGTTGCTGTTGCGGTTATAAAACCAAGCATAGCTGAATAAGTGTAACCAACAGTAAGGTAGCCTACAGTGGTTGCAATAGCAACTAAAATAGCATAAGGGATTTGAGTAATGACATGCTCTATATGGTCACATTGAGCACCAGTAGAAGAGAGTATAGTTGTATCAGAAATTGGTGAGCAATGATCTCCACATACTGCTCCTGCCATAACAGCTGATAAGCTAACAATCATTAAATCAGGGTCAATACTATGAGTCATTGCTGCCGCAATGGGCAACATAATACCGAATGTTCCCCAACTTGTACCTGTAGCAATAGCCATCACACTACTTAATAAAAATAGTAAAGCAGGCAGAGTTGCAATAGGGAGTTTATTTGAAATTAAATGAGCTAAATAAGTGCCCGTTTGCATATCATTAATAACTTTGTTGATTGTCCATGCTAATCCTAAAATTAGCAATGCTGCTAACATAGATTTTATACCTATAAACCAAGCTTTTATATAATTTATAAAAGATAGTTGATGAGTGACTACGATACAAATAGATGCAACACTGATAGAACACAATGCCCCTATAAGTAGAGAAATACTTACATTGGTATGTTCAAATATTGCTAAAATTGAAATTGGATTTTTTAATGTATTAAGAGTTTGAATACCTATAATAATCATGCAAAAAATGGTTGTAAAAATTAATGTGAACATTGGTAAAACTAAATTTTTCACATAAGTTTTATTATGAGAAATAAAATTATTTTGAATATTGGTTATTTGAGTTAGATTGTTATATTTTTTCATCGGTCCAATATCAAAAGAAAAATAAGAAACTAAAAATACGAGTAAAATTGAAAAAATAGCGTAATAATTCATAGCACCCATCATAATAACAGTATTAAAAACTGAATAATCTGAGACCATATAAATTCCAAGTAATCCGGATATTAAAGTCATTACATAGGCTCCCCAACTAGATATCGGCACTAATGCACACATTGGAGCTGCAGTTGAATCTAAAATATAAGCAAGTTTTGCTCGTGAAATGTGGAATTTATCAGTTACTGGACGGGCGATAGCTCCAACAGCAAGGCTATGGAAGTATCCATCAATAAATGTAATAAAAACAAGAGAGGCAGCCATAAGTTGTGCTTGGCGAGGTGTTTTTATATATTTTTGAATCCAAATAGCAAAGGCTTGATTACTTCCAGATAAACTTAATAAAGACGTTAAAATACCAAGTAATAACAAAAATAGAATAATATAGGTATTATCCCAATTAAGTTTTTGTGTATTAATATTATAAATAATGCTAAAAATATTATGAAATAAATAATCTATACTATATTTTATAGAAAAATCAGTAAGCATAAATGTGCCAGTTAAAATTCCAACACTTAATGCAAGTATAACTCTTCTGGTCAATATAGCTAATATTAATGTTAATATTGTTGGTAATAAGGACCAATAGCTAGAAGAAAAATTAATTAAATCCATAATTATTTATTAATATAAAGAGATTCTTGTATTAATTAAGAATAAATGAGTTTTTCTTTAAAGGAAAGAATAAAGTTATGTATTTAGATAATAAAAAGCCATTGATTATTGTATAATTAATGGCTTTTTATAGAATAATTGGCGGAGAGATAGGGATTTGAACCCTAGGAGGGCTACAAACCCTCGCCGGTTTTCAAGACCGGTGCCTTAAACCACTCGACCATCTCTCCGTGATTTGATGAATGCAATATAATATAAAAAAATCAGTGAGTAAACTAAAAAATTAAAATAATTGTTTAAGCGCTGTTAAAGTAAACAAAGTGTTTAAAATATTGTCGTTAAGTATCATAATACACAAGCTTTTGCATTGACTTTTATAAAGGGAACCATTACTTTATGAGGGTAATTTTTTATAATTAAATTTAGGAGTTTTTTATGCGTATGCGTGTTGATACTGATCATCTTTCAAATGCAGGGAGTTCAGAGTCTCTATTAACGACTAATAGAGTTTTACGTAACACTTATTTCTTACTTGCATTAACATTAGCTTTTTCAGCCTTTGTTGCTTATGTAGGGATTATGATGAATGTACCACCAATGAGTCCTTTATTTTTGTTGGTGGGTTTCTATGGTCTATTATTTTTAAATAATGCATTAGCTAATAGTGCGTGGGGATTATTATCTACTTTTGCATTAACGGGATTTTTAGGTTATACAGTTGCACCGATTATTAATGCATATTTAGGTGCCGGTCTTGTTAATGCTGTAGTTTATTCATTAGCCGGTACAGCAGCTGTATTTTTTAGTTGTTCTGCTTATGTATTAACAACAAAAAGAGATATGTCATTCCTGGCTGGTACAATGATGGCATTATTTGTTGTATTAATTTTAGGAATGATTGCAAGTTTCTTTTTTCATTCGCCAACATTTGTTATTGGTATTAGTTCATTATTTGTCATTTTCTCTACTTTAGCGATTTTATTTGAAACAAGTAATATTATTCATGGTGGGGAGACAAACTATATTCGAGCAACAGTAAATTTATATGTTTCAATTTATAATTTATTTATTAGCTTATTAAGTATTCTTGGTATTTTTGGTCGAGATGAATAATTAAATTTGTTAAAAGTAAGGCCTCTTCTTATAAGAGGCCTTTTTATAATTTTAAAATTTAAAAAGGTAAAAAATGTTAGAGGTAAATCAGCAATATATAGAAACTGATAGTGAAGGTTATTTGTTAGAGATTAATCAATGGAATAAAGATGTTGCTTTAGTGATTGCGGAAAAAGAAAATCTAGAATTAACAGATGCTCATTGGGAAGTGATAGAGTTTATTAGAAATTTTTATCAAGAATATAAAACGTCTCCAGCTATTAGAATGCTTGTTAAGACAATGGCTCAAAAATTTGGTCCAGAAAAAGGAAATAGTCGTTATTTACAACGTTTATTTCCAGAAGGACCAGCAAAACAGGCGACAAAATTAGCTGGATTACCGAAACCAGCAAAATGCTTATAAAAATAATCTAATTAGGAATCATTATTATTTGCAAAATAAGACTGGTTTGATATAATCGGCCAGTCAATTTCTTCTGAATGTAGTACTCTCAGAAAATTGATTAAATTTCAATTTGTTAAGCTTCATGAGGAAAATTTATGTTACGTCTATTTATGTTAGCGAGCATTGCTGCCTTAGGATTATTTAGTCAAGCAAGTTTCGCAAAAATGAAAGTGGTTACCACTTTTACAATTATTCAAGATATTGCTCAAAATGTTGCAGGAGATGCGGCAATTGTTGAGTCGATTACCAAACCAGGTGCTGAAATTCATGAGTACCAACCAACACCAAAAGATATTGTAAAAGCGCAAGATGCAGATCTTATCTTATGGAATGGATTAAATCTAGAAATGTGGTTTGAACGTTTCTTCCAAAAAATTAAAAATAAACCTTCTGTTATCGTTACTGAAGGAATTAAACCTATCTCAATTTATGAAGGGCCTTATAAAGGAAAACCAAATCCTCATGCCTGGATGTCCCCAACTACTGCATTGATTTATATTAATAATATTAAAAATGCATTTGTAAAATACGATCCTAAAAATGCGGCTATTTATGAAAAAAATGCAGCGGCATATGCTCAAAAAATTAAAGACCTTGATAAGCCATTACGAGCTAAATTTAATAAAATTCCAAAGGAACAACGTTATTTAGCAACGAGTGAAGGGGCATTTGGTTATCTTGCACGTGATTATGGTTTAAAAGAAGCTTATTTATGGGCGATTAATGCAGAACAACAAGGTACGCCACAACAAGTTCGTCATTTAATTGACCTTGTTCGTAAAAATCATATTCCTGTTGTATTTAGTGAAAGTACAATTTCAGATAAACCAGCAAAACAAGTAGCTAAAGAAAGTGGTGCTAAATATGGTGGTGTATTATATGTGGATTCCCTTTCTACAGCGAATGGCCCTGTTCCTACCTATATTGATTTGTTAAATACAACAGTATCGACTATTGTGAAAGGATTTGAATAAATGAATGCTAAGGCCATAAGTTCTATAAATGTGCATGATGTTACAGTACGCTATAACAACGGTCATACAGCTATTTACAATGTTAATTTTCATTTAAACGGAGGCACAACTTGTGCCTTAGTTGGTGTAAATGGTAGCGGTAAATCAACATTATTTAAAAGTTTGATGGGATTAGTTAAACCACAGCAAGGTAAAGTTGAACTCTGTGGTTTACCCATTAAACAAGCTTTAAAGCAGAATTTAGTATCTTACGTTCCTCAAAGTGAAGATGTTGATTGGCAATTTCCAGTTTCAGTTTACGATGTTGTAATGATGGGGCGTTATGGTTATATGAATTTTTTGCGAATTCCGAAGGCGGAAGATAAACAAAAAGTTAAAGAGGCCATGAAGAGAGTTAGTATCGAACACCTTGCTGATCGACAAATTGGTGAATTGTCAGGAGGACAAAAGAAACGAGTGTTTTTAGCGCGAGCTTTAGCACAACAAAGTCGTATTATTTTATTAGACGAACCTTTTACAGGGGTTGATGTAAAAACAGAAAATGCCATAGTTGATTTATTGTCACAATTACGACAAGAAGGTCATTTAATTTTAGTCTCTACTCATAATTTAGGTTCAGTACCTGATTTCTGTGATCAAGTGGTAATGATTAATCGAACAGTTCTAGCTGCAGGTTCAACAGAAACAACTTTTACTCAAGAAAATTTAGAAAAAGTTTTTGGTGGAGTATTACGCCATGTTCAGCTATCTGGAACAGATTTACATCACGATTATCATGATGATCCAAGAACATTAACAGTATTAACGGATGATGAACGTCCAGCTGTATTCTATGGACAAGCAAAGAATGATCCACCAGCACCAATTGTGAAAAATTGTAAAGCTGAGAATGAATCACAATTATTTGAAGAGTTACAACAAGAATATTTAAGTAAAAAGGAATAAATATGGAAGTATTATTGGAGCCTTTTGCTTATGAATATATGATTAAAGCTATAGTTTTAAGCGCTATAGTCGGTGGAATTTGTGCTTTTTTGTCGGCTTACTTAATGCTTAAAGGCTGGTCTTTAATTGGAGATGCTTTATCTCACTCAGTAGTACCTGGAGTGGCTATTGCATATTACCTCGCTCTTCCATATTCTGTGGGAGCTTTTTTTTCTGGTATTTTAGCTGCAATTTCTATTCTTTGGATTAAATCTATTTCAAAATTAAGAGAAGATGCCATTATTGGTTTTATTTTTACGACATTTTTTGCTTTAGGGTTATTAATTATTTCATTAAATCCAACTTCAATTAATGTACAAGAAATTATTTTAGGTAATATTTTAGGAATTGCAGATGAAGATGTAATCCAAGTTGGGGTAATTGTTGCTATTTGTACCATTTTATTACTTTTATTCTGGAAAGATTTACTTCTTGTTTTCTTTGATGAAATTCAAGCAAAAGCAGTAGGTTTGCCTGTTTATTGGTATAAAGTTTTATTCTTTACATTACTTAGTGCTTGCGTTGTTGCGGCTTTACAAACTGTAGGAGCGATTTTAGTTATTGCAATGGTTATTACACCTGGAGCAACGGCTTATTTATTGACTGATCGTTTTAAAAATATCGTGATAATCGCCGTTATCATGGGAACTTTTACAGGAGCAATTGGCGTTTATATTAGTTATTATCTTGATGGGGCAACAGGTGGAGTCATTGTTTGTTTGCAAACATTATTATTCCTTGGCGCTTTTTTATTTTCACCTAAATATGGTTTATTGAGTGAAAGAAGACGCCATGGACAAGCAATAAATAAAGAGGTGGTAAATGACTAATATTATTAACTGGCTCGCAGAACCTTTTACTTACCCATTTATGCAAAATGCGTTATTAACGGCTTTAGTGGTTGCAATAATCTGCGCTGTATTATCTTGTTATTTAATTCTTAAAGGTTGGTCTTTAATGGGAGATGCAATTTCTCATGCAGTTTTACCTGGGGTTGTTGTTGCATATGTACTAGGTTTACCATTGGCTACTGGAGCATTTGGTTCAGGTTTATGTTGTGCCTTAAGTGTTGGATATTTAAAAGAAAATAGTCGAATTAAAGAAGATACAGTAATGGGTATTGTTTTTTCTGGTATGTTTGCTTTAGGGTTGGTAATGTTTACAAAAGTAGAAACAGAACAACATCTTATGCATATTTTATTCGGTAATTTACTTGGAGTAACTCATTCTGAATTAATTCAAACCCTAATTCTTTCCGCATTAATATTAGCGATTATTATCTTTAAAAGAAAAGATTTCTTATTGTATTGTTTTGACCCGAGTCATTGTCGCGTAGTAGGGCAGTCTCCAAGATTTTTACATTATACTTTATTGATTTTATTATCTTTAACAATTGTAAGTGCAATGCAAGTGGTGGGAGTTATCTTAGTTGTTGCTATGTTAATTTCGCCAGGAGTCACAGCATATACATTAAGTAAACGATTTGATCATATGTTAATTATTGCTATTGTCGTTTCTGTTTTTACCAGTATTTTAGGAACCATAGTAAGTTATCATATTGATGGAGCAACGGGTGCGTGCATTGTCTTATTGCAAGCTATTACTTTTATATTGGCATTAACATTTCAAAATATTAAACAAAAATGGTTTGTTGTATCACAAAATTAATAAAAAGTTATTTTAATTTTGTGAAAATTAGCATAGCATATTAAAGATATGTTTCTAAAAAGCAGTATTCTATAAATAGGATTAAACTTCCTTCCTTTTTTATTTGCAGGAGTAAATATGAAATTACCTTTTATCGCACTGGCAAGTGCGGCATTACTTACATCAACTGCCAGTTTTGCCGGTGTTGTAACAAGTTCTTCAAATATTAATTTATTAGCAATTGACGGGCAAAGTGCGAGTAAATCATTTTTAAAATCAAAAGATACTTTTGATATTAATGATACAAAACCTCATCAAGTAGTATTACGTGTAACTGAAATTGTAAAATCAGGTTCTGATCGTACTCTTTTTGAGTCTGATCCAATTATAGTGACTTTTCAAGGCTCACAAGATGATCTTATTATTTCAGCACCTCGGTTATTAAATTCAAATGATGTGGCTAGATTTAAAAAATCTCCACAGATTTTTGTAAAAACATCTTCAGGTAAAGAAATTTCAACAAAACAAGATTTATTACCGCAGGAAGGTTTTTTCCCAGGCGCGAATATTATTGAAAATCTAGCTGATTATAACTCATCAAATGCTAAGGCTGCCGTCATTGGTTTTGTCACTAGTGAAATGCCAGCGATGGTACCAGGATTTGCAAAAAGCAAAAAAGGTAAAGTCATAGTGCAAGGACAAAATATTGCTGAACAGCAATTACAATATTGGTTCCAACAAGCAGATAAAACAACGCAAACTCGTTTTTTAAATTGGGCTAAATCAGTTAAATAATTGTGTAATAGCAAAATAAAATAAATTGAATAGCGAGCAAATATTGCTCGCTTTTTTTAATGTTAAAGGGGATAAAAAATGAAAGTAATAACCAAAGTTTTAGCAAAAAATAAAAAAATAGCATTAGTTGCACACGATCATAAAAAAGAAACGTTAATAGATTGGTGTAAATTACACCGAGAAGAATTAGCTAAGCATGAACTAGTAGCAACGGGTACAACAGGTAATCTTATTAAAAAGGCTTTACAACTAGATATTAAACCACTATTAAGTGGTCCAATGGGAGGAGATCAACAATTAGGGAGTTTAATTGCAGAAGGGGAAATAGATCTTTTAATTTTCTTTTGGGATCCCATGAATGCTGTTCCCCATGATCCTGATGTTAAAGCTTTAATGAGAATAGCAACCGTATGGAATATTCCTGTTGCTATGAATATGGCAAGTGCTGATTTTTTAATTAGTAGTCCATTATTTCAAAAAGAAGTTGAAATCAAGATCCCTGATTATCAAAATTATTTAAAAGAAAGAGTCGAATAATTAATTATTTTTTCAGTAACAAAAAAGCCTTTCATTATAGAATGAAAGGCTTTTAATTCTTAAATATTAAAGAAACTTATTTTTTCTTTGCTTTTGGATTAGGTAAATCTGTAATTGAACCTTCAAATACTTCAGCAGCTAAACCAACAGATTCATGTAATGTTGGGTGCGCATGAATTGTTAATGCTAAATCTTCAGCATCACAACCCATTTCAATAGCAAGGCCGATTTCACCTAATAATTCACCAGCATTAGTACCAACAACGGCACCACCGATTACGCGATGTGAATTTTTATCAAAGATAAGCTTAGTCATACCATCAGCACAGTCGGAAGCGATTGCACGGCCTGATGCAGCCCAAGGGAATTTAGCCACTTCATAATTGATACCTTCAGCTTTACATTCTTTTTCTGTTTTACCAACCCAAGCAACTTCTGGCTCAGTATAAGCAATTGAAGGAATAACTTTAGGATCAAAGTAATGTTTTTTACCAGCAATAACTTCAGCTGCAACATGACCTTCATGTACACCTTTATGAGCAAGCATTGGTTGACCAACAATATCACCTATAGCAAAGATATTAGGAACATTAGTACGCATTTGTTTATCTGTACGAATAAATCCACGTTCATCAACATTAACGCCAGCAGCTTCAGCATTGATTAATTTACCATTAGGAGTACGACCAATAGCAACTAAAACAGCATCGTAAACATGAGTAACAGCTTCACCAGCTTTATTTTCCATTGTTACATGAATACCATCTTCTTTAGCATTAACTGCAACAACTTTTGTTTCTAATAACAAATTAAATTTATCTTTGATACGTTTAGTATAGATTTGAACAACATCTTTATCCGCTGCAGGGATAACTTGATCAAACATTTCAACAACATCAACTTTAGATCCTAAAGCGTGATAAACGGTACCCATTTCAAGACCGATAATTCCACCACCCATTAATAGAAGCTTTTCAGGAACTTCTTTTAAACGTAAAGCATCAGTAGAATCCCAAATACGAGGATCTTCATGTGGAATAAATGGCAATTGAATTGGTCGAGAACCTGCCGCAATGATTGCATTATCAAATTTGATAGTCGTTTCACCATCTTCACTTTTAACAACCATAGAATTAGGACCTGTGAATTCACCAAAACCATTTACAACTTGAACTTTACGCATCTTAGCCATACCGGCAAGACCGCCAGTTAATTGACTAATAACTTTTTCTTTCCAAAGACGAATTTTATCAATATCAGTTGATGGTTCACCAAAAACAATACCGTGTTTAGCTAATGATTTAGCTTCTTCAATTACTTTAGCAACGTGTAATAATGCTTTAGAAGGAATACAACCAACATTTAAACATACACCACCTAAAGTAGAGAAACGTTCAATAATAACAGTTTCTAAACCTAAATCAGCACAACGGAAAGCTGCAGAATATCCTGCAGGGCCGGCACCTAGAACAACAACCTGAGTTTTAATTTCTTTACCCATTTTTAACCTCGTTAAAATTTTGCGATAAAATATCGCTTTTAACTAGAGTGGGCGTTAACCCACTCTATCAAATTACATAACTAAACGACGTAAATCGCTTAATACACCGTTGATGAAAGTAATAAATCTAGCACCATCAGCACCGTCAATTACACGGTGATCATAAGATAATGATAAAGGTAACATTAAGCGTGGAGCAAATTCTTTACCATTCCAAACAGGTGTCATTGCAGAGCGAGAAACACCTAAAATTGCAACTTCAGGAGCATTAACGATAGGAGTAAAGTGAGTACCACCGATACCACCTAGGCTAGAAATAGTGAAACATCCACCTTGCATATCAGAAGCAGTAAGTTTACCGTCACGAGCTTTTTTAGACATTGCAGATAATTCACGAGATAACTCGATAATGCCTTTTTTATCAACATCTTTAAATACAGGAACAACCAAACCATTTGGGGTATCTACAGCCACACCGATATTAATGTATTTTTTCAACGTTAAGCGTTGAGCATCTTCAGAAAGAGAACTATTGAAACGAGGGTATGCTTGTAGTGCTTTAGCTACAGCTTTCATAATGAATACTAATGGAGTGATTTTAACGCCAAGTTTTTGTTTTTCAGCAAGAACATTTTGTTCTTTACGGAATTTTTCTAACTCAGTGATATCCGCTTTATCCCATTGTGTTACGTGAGGAATCATTACCCAGTTACGATGTAAGTTTTTACCGGAGATTTTTTGGATTCGACCTAATTCAACTTCTTCAGTTTCACCGAATTTGCTGAAGTTAACTTTTGGCCATGGGAGTAAGTCAAGACCTGCACCTGCATTGCCTTTAGCAGCTACGCTACCAGATTCAACAGCTTGAATTGCTGCTTTAACATATGCTTGAACATCTTCTTTTAAGATTCGATTTTTACGACCAGTACCTTTTACTTTATCTAAATTAACACCGAATTCACGAGCAAGACGACGAACAACTGGTGTTGCATGAGCAAAGCTTGCACTTGCAGTTACTTCATTTTGATTTGCAGTATTGCTTGCAGCAGGAGCACTTGGTGCAGGTGCAGCAGCAGGAGCTGGTGCGCTTGCTTGAGCAGGAGCTACAGCTACAGCAGGAGCTGCGCCAGCAACTTCAAAACGCATAATTAGAGAACCAGTAGACACTTTGTCACCTGATTTCACTAAGATTTCTTTAACCACACCTGCGATAGGAGCAGGAACTTCCATAGAAGCTTTGTCACCTTCAACAGTAATTAAAGATTGATCCATTTCAACTTTATCACCAACAGCAACCATGATTTCAGTTACGTTAACTTCATCACCGCCGATATCAGGAACGTTAACATCTTGAATAGATGCAGCTGCACTCACTACAGTTGGTGCAGGAGCTGCTTCAGCCACTGGAGCTTCTGCAGATGCAGTGCCAGCTACTTCAAAACGCATAATTAAAGAACCAGTTGAAACAGTATCTCCAGATTTCACTAAGATTTCTTTTACGACACCAGCGATAGGAGCAGGAACTTCCATAGAAGCTTTATCTCCTTCAACAGTGATGAGAGATTGATCTATTTCAACTGTATCGCCAATAGCAACCATAATTTCAGTAACGCTAACTTCGTCACCACCAATATCTGGAACATGAACATCAACAACTGCACTAGCAACAGGGGCAGTAGCTGGTGCTGCTTCTACTACAGGAGCTGGAGCAGGCGCCGCATCAGTACTATCTAATACGAACATTGGAGTACCAGTAGATACAGTATCTCCAACTTTTACTAAAACTTCTTTTACAACACCGGCTTCAGGAGAAGGAACTTCCATAGACGCTTTGTCACCTTCAACATTAATAACCGATTGGTCAATTGTTACTGTATCACCAGCTTTAACCATTACTTCGGTAACAGTAACTTCATCACCACCGATATCTGGAATTTCAATTTGTTTAGCCATTTTATCTTTATCCTTTTATAGGGTGGGCAACTCGCCCACCTCTTATTGTTACACTCGAATGATATAAGATATCAATTATTGTTTAAGCATATAATGGGTTGATTTTATCTGCATCAACACCGAATTTAGCAATTGCTTCTGCAACAACTTTTTTATCTACTTTACCTTGTTTTGCTAAAGCATTTAATGCAGCAATAACAACATGGTGAGCATCGACTTCAAAGTGGCCACGTAAGTTTTCACGACTATCAGAACGACCGAAACCATCAGTACCTAAAACGGTATAGCTTTCAGCTGGAATGAATCCACGAACTTGATCAGAGAATAATTTAATATAATCTGTAGCAGCAATTGCTGGAGCTTTATTCATTACTTGAGCAATGTAAGGAATACGTTGTTCCTCAGTTGGATGTAATAAGTTCCAACGTTCTGCATCAGCACCTTCACGAGCAACTTCAGTAAATGAAGTAACACTATAAACATCAGAAGAAACATTGTAATCGTTAGCAAGAATTTGAGCTGCTTCACGAACTAAGCGTAAGATTGCACCAGAACCTAATAATTGAACATGGCCAACTTCTTTTGCTTTCGCATCAACAGTTTCAAATTTGTAGATACCTTTACGGATACCTTCTTCAGCACCTTCTGGCATTGCTGGTTGATCGTAAGTTTCATTTAATGTTGTGATGTAGTAGTAAACATTTTCTTGTTCTGGACCATACATACGACGGATACCGTCTTGAATAATTACAGGCACTTCAAATGCAAATGCAGGGTCATAAGAAATACAGTTAGGAACAACAGATGATTGAATATGACTGTGGCCATCTTCATGTTGTAAACCTTCACCATTTAATGTTGTACGACCAGATGTACCTCCGATCATGAAACCACGAGCTTGTTGGTCACCAGCGGCCCACATTAAATCACCCACACGTTGGAAGCCGAACATTGAGTAATAAACAAAGAATGGGATCATTGGTTCATTATTTGTAGAATAAGAAGTAGCAGCAGCTAACCAAGAAGCTGTAGCACCTTGTTCATTGATACCTTCTTGTAATACTTGACCATCTTTAGCTTCGCGGTAGTAAGCAACTTGTTCACGATCTTGTGGAGTATAGTTTTGACCGTGTGGATTATAAATACCAATTTGACGGAATAAACCTTCCATACCAAATGTACGAGCTTCATCAGCAATGATAGGAACAATACGTTTACCAACTGATTTATCTTTAAGTAAGATATTTAATGTACGTACAAAGGCCATTGTTGTAGAAATAGGACGAGCTTGAGCTTCGAATAGTTTAGCAAAGTCTTCAACTGCAGGAATTTCTAATTCGTTAGTGAAACGAGTTTGACGGGTTGGAACATAACCTTTTAAAGCTTGACGACGTTCATGAAGATATTTGTATTCTTCAGAATCTTCTTTAAATTGAAGGTATGGTAATTTTGTTAATTCGTCATCACTGAATGAAATATTTAAATTATCACGCATATGTTTAATACTGTTCATATCAAGTTTTTTAACTTGGTGAGCAATATTACGTGCTTCAGCAGCTTCACCCATACCGAAACCTTTAACAGTTTTAATAAGTAAAACAACTGGTTTATCTTTAACTTGTTTTGCTTTGTTGAATGCTGTGAATACTTTAACTGAATCGTGACCACCGCGAGTTAAAGCATTTAATTCATCGTCAGACATACCTTCAACTAATGCTTGAGTTTCAGGGTAACGACCAAAGAAGTTTTCACGCATATATGTTGCGCCTTTAGCAGCCATAGTTTGATAATCACCATCAAGGGTTTCCATCATTAATTGTAATAGTTTTCCTGATGTATCACGAGAAAGTAGATTATCCCAAGCTTGACTCCAAATAACTTTAATAACTTCCCAACCACAACCGTTGAATTGCCCCTCAAGTTCTTGAATGATTTTACCATTACCAGTAACAGGGCCATCTAAACGTTGTAAGTTACAGTTAATAACAAAAACAAGGTTATCTAGTTTTTCACGGGCAGCAAATGCTAATGCACCACGAGATTCTACTTCATCCATTTCACCATCACCTAAGAATGCGTAAACAGTTTGGTCTGAAGTATCTTTAATACCACGGTTTTCTAAGTATTTTAAGAAACGAGCTTGATAAATAGAGTTTAATGGACCTAATCCCATTGAAACAGTTGGGAATTGCCAGAATTCAGGAAGTAATTTAGGGTGAGGATAAGAAGGTAAACCTTTACCATGAACTTCTTGACGGAAATTATCAATTTGTTCTTCAGTTAAACGCCCCTCTAAGAATGCACGTGAATACATACCTGGTGAACAATGGCCTTGGAAAAATACTAAATCACCACCGTCCTTTTCATTACGTGCTTTAAAGAAGTGGTTGAAGCATACTTCATAGATAGTTGCTGCAGATTGGAAACTTGCTAAGTGACCACCAAGTTCTAAATCTTTTTTAGAAGCACGTAAAACCATCATTACAGCATTCCAACGAACAGCTGCACGGATACGAGTTTCTAAATCTAAATTACCAGGATAAGTTACATCTTCTGAGGCAGGAATAGTGTTGATGTAGTCAGAAGTTGTACCGGTAGGTAAACTAACTGCACTTGAACGAGCGTGATGCATTAATTGTTCAATGATATATTGTGCACGTTCTGCACCTTCTTCACGAATTACCGAGTCGATCGCCAATAACCAATCATTGGTTTCGATAGGGTCTACGTCATTCTTTAACATATCTGACATAGTCTTTTTCCTTATTTTATTAAGTTAAAAATGAAGCTTAATTTCATAGTGAATATTAAGCGATGGAATAAAAATTTAAGCTTTAAAAGCAGCTTTGATATGGTGAATAGTTTACAAAATTTTAACAAATCATACAAATATTATTGTTTTTTTTTAAAGAAAGATTGCATTTATTTACAATAAACATGATAAAAGTCATTTTTTAAACAATAGATAAGGGAAAATTATATTTTTAATAGAGAGAAATTATAAGTAAATTTAAAAAATTTATTAAAGGAAAGCACGTTAATGAATAACGTGCTTTAAGGAATTTTATTTTTTTACGTTTAAAACAACACATTCGCCAGCAATTACTTCGCCAACTTTTTTTTCTAAATGGGAGATTTCTTCCATATTAGCAATAACAACGGGGGTCAAAGTAGATTTAGCTTTGTTTTCTAATAAAGCTAAATCTAATTGAATAATTACATCACCACGTTTAACTCGATCGCCTTCTTTTGCTATACGAGTAAATCCTTCACTTTTAAGTTCAACGGTATCAATACCAAAGTGAACAAATAATTCAACTCCATCATCTGAAACCATTGCAAATGCATGATTTGTCTCAAATATTTTATTAATTACACCATCGACTGGTGCAAGAAGTTGATTTCCAGTTGGGCGAATAGCAATGCCATCACCCACAATTTTTTCTGAAAAGATGACATCAGGAACATCTTCAATATTCACTATTTCCCCAGAAATTGGGGCATAAATTGCAACATCAATCGTCTTATTTTCTTTTGAACCAAACAATTTGTCGAAAAAACCCATTGTTTTTCTCCTACTATTTTAAAGCAATGAGTTATTTTAGCTTAAAAGTGCGTTAAATGGTATTAGTTAAGCGCTTTTTCTGTTAAAAAATCCTCGATTAATTTTTCAATATCAGCTGAAGTTGGCTGATTTAAGGCATTGTCTGCAAGAAGTTTTGCATCTTCGTAATTCACATTACGAATTATTTTTTTAATACGAGGAATTGAAATTGCACTCATACTAAATTCATCTAATCCCATACCTAATAAAAGCAATGTGGCCTTTTCATCTCCCGCAAGCTCACCACACATACCTGTCCATTTACCTTCTGAATGAGAAGCATCAATAACTTGTTTAATTAAAGCAAGTACAGATGGAGACATTGGATTATATAAATGGGAGATAAGTTCATTCCCACGATCAACTGCGAGAGTATATTGAGTTAAGTCATTGGTACCAATACTAAAGAAATCAACTTCTTTTGCCAAGAAGCGAGCATTTACAGCAGCTGATGGTGTTTCAACCATTACTCCTATTTGAATATTTTCATCGAATGCTTTTCCTTCAGTGCGTAATTCATTTTTTAATGTTTCAATTACTGATTTTAATTCACGAATTTCTTCTACCGAAATAATCATAGGGAACATCATAGCTAAATTACCAAAGGCAGAAGCTCGAAGCACTGCACGTAATTGGCTGTGTAAAATTTCACGACGATCCATTGCAATACGAATAGCACGCCAACCTAAGAAAGGATTCATTTCTTTTGGTAAATTTAAATAAGGTAAATCTTTATCGCCACCAATATCCATCGTACGTAAAATAACAAGACGGCCATTCATAGATTCAACGACGTCTTTGTAGGCTTGGAATTGTTCTTCTTCTGTAGGCAGTTGGTCACGATCCATAAATAAGAATTCTGTACGATATAAACCAACACCTTCAGCACCATTACGATCGGCACCATCACAGTCTCGAATTGTCCCAATATTTGCAACAACATCGACTTGGCGACCATCAAGTGTTAAAGCAGGTAAATCTTTTAATTTAGCTAATTCAGCTTTTTCAATATTAAGTTCTTTTTCAAGTTTTTTTAATCGATTAATTTCTTCTTCGCTAGGATTGATATAAACAGCATTATTAATGGCATCTAAAATTAAAAAGTCACCAGTTTTTACTTTTTCAGTAACATCATTAGTACCTACAATTGCAGGTAACTCTAAAGAACGAGCCATGATTGAAGTATGTGATGTTCTACCACCGATATCTGTAATAAATCCTAAAACATTTTTTAAATTAAGTTGCGCGGTCTCTGATGGCGTTAAGTCATAAGCGACTAAAATAGCTTTTTCATTAATATCACCTAAATCAACGATTTTCATTCCGAGGATATTACGAATTAAGCGATTACCAATATCTTTAATATCACCAATACGTTCTTTTAAATATTCATCATCAATTTCAGATAACATTGCAATTTGAGCATCAATAACTTTATTTGCTGCCAAATCTGCAGTTGCTTTATGTGACCGAATGTAATCAATAATTTCTTCTTCTAATTCTTCATCCTCCAGCATCATCAAATGACCTTCAAAAATAGCTGCTTTTTCTTCTCCCAAAGATGCTTTCGCTCGTTCACAAATAGCATTTAATTGTTCAATGGCAGCTTCTCGTCCTTGATAAAATCTAGCAATTTCTTGATCAATTTGATCATCAAGGATTTTGTGAGTATTTAAAATAATTTTTTCTTCTTTTAGGACAAGAGCATTACCGAATACAATACCTGGCGAGGCGGGGATTCCTGAAATCATATAAACCTTCTGAATTATCTTTGAGTATGATATAAAAAATATGCCATAGTATGGGCATACTATGGCAGGGATTGGTGATTATTCTAAAGTTGGGATTAAAGCAACTAAGTGATCTACTGCTTTTTGTTCATCTTCACCTTCTGCAGAGATTGTAATTACAGTACCTTTAGTTAAGCCTAAGGTTTGTAATTTAAATAAACTTTTTGCACTTGCACTTTTACCATTTGAAGTAATTGTAATACTTGAAGTAAATGCTTTTGCTTGTTTAACAAATTCTGCTGCGGGACGAACGTGTAAACCATTTTCAGCGGTAATTTCAACATCTTTTGAGTACATAAATATATCCTTATAAGAATTAAAGAAGAGGGTTCTTTCATAGAAATAGTATCTAAGCGATAACACTATTTTTTCTCTCTTTTATATTATAATTTATTGACATCCTCACCTCCCTAAAGGGAGGTGATTCCTACTAGTTCCTATCTTCGATAGGCTACTCTCAGTGGGTTCTTGTTGCTGACCACTAATGCGGTTCACTTCACAAGCTCTACGGGCAAGCCCTGCCCTGATTTATTTATACGTTTTGCCTTATATCTCCGCCCTCAAGGACGGAGTTTTACGGCAAGAGTGATAAATTATATGAAATATAAAACAGTGCTAGTATCAGCTGATATGCTTGATTAATCAAGACATTGATGAATAAAATTTGAGGAATGTCACAAAAAAAGCCTCTTTTAAAGAAAGAGGCGGAGGAAATAACAGCAATATTCTAAACAATTACTTATAATTGATTATTCTTGTATAAAGTGGCGTTGTGCTTTATTTTCGCTCAAACTTGTAATGAGTCGATGGTAATTTTCAAAACGAATAGGATTAATTTTCCCATCTTCAACAGCCTGACGTAACGCACATTTTGGGTCACTTAAATGTTTGCAATCACGGAACTTACAAGTTCCTAAAAAATCGTGAAACTCACGATATCCTTCAGTGATTTGATTTTCTTCTAAATGCCATAACCCAAATTCACGAATCCCAGGGGAATCAATAAGTTCACCTCCTTCCGGTAAATGATATAAACGAGAGGCGGTTGTTGTATGTTTTCCTAAGCCTGAGTTTTCACTCAATCCCCCAGTTAATGCTTCCGTGTGGGGTAAAATTTGATTTAATAAACTTGATTTCCCAACGCCAGATTGACCTACAAAAATAGAGGTTCCATCACCTAACATTGCAGTTAATGCATCCATATTTTCACCAGTTTCAGCGGATAACATAAGGGTTTGATAGCCAATATTTTCATAAATGTTTAATTGTTTAGCCACATATTCGCGCTCTTCTGGGCTTAATAAATCAATTTTATTTACTACTATAACTGCAGGAATATTTGCAGTTTCACAAACAACCAAATAACGGTCGATAATATTTAAAGATAGGGTAGGTAAAATGGCTGAAACAATAATAATACGGTCAATATTGGCTGCAATAGGTTTTATACCATCATAATAATCAGGACGAGCAATTTCAGAAGTGCGAGGATAAACACCTTCAATTACACCACTAATACCTTGTAGTTGTTCATTACCTTTACGCCAAATAACATTATCACCGACAACTAAGCTTGATAAAGTTCTGCGTAAATTACAACGGAATATTTCACCATTTTTATCTTCCACATCAGCATGTAAAGCGTAGCGTGTCACAATTCGACCATCTTGGGTTTCCCCCAACATTTCTTCATCCCAATTTGGTGTTTTTTTGTGACGATTAATGGTTTTATTACGATTTGCTTGAATACGGCGTTTTTGATTTTGGGTTAATTTGCGTTTGCTCAAGAGAAGTCCTTAAATTGAGACGGTTTTTCAGATAGAATATCAAAATATTTAACATAGGATACAGAATTTATGACAACAGATAAACAAAAAGATAAGCAAAATCTTATTTGGATTGATTTAGAAATGACAGGACTTGATCCAGAAAAAGAAAGAATCATCGAAATAGCAACAATTGTAACGGATAAAGATCTTAATATTCTCGCAGAAGGTCCTATTTTAGCGGTACATCAAAGTGATGAATTGCTTAATAAAATGAGTGATTGGTGTGTAACTACACATACTGCAAACGGCTTAATTGAACGTGTAAAACAAAGTAAATTAACGGAAAGAGCAGCAGAGCTACAAACTATTGATTTTCTAAAAAAATGGGTTGATAAAGGTGCTTCTCCAATTTGTGGAAACAGTGTTGCTCAAGATAAGCGTTTTCTTTATAAATATATGCCAGATTTGGCAGACTATTTCCATTATCGTCATCTTGACGTTAGTACTTTAAAAGAATTAGCTCGTCGTTGGAAACCTGAAGCTTTAGAAGGTTTTAGTAAAAAGAACACTCATCTTGCATTAGATGATATTCGAGAATCTATTGCAGAGTTAAAATATTACCGTGAAAATATTATGAAAATTTAATTAAAAAGCCTTTAAAATCAATATTTAGAACAATAAACAAGCAAGCAAAAAGGAAACGTGAAATTTTGCTTGCACCCCTTTTTTAAATTTGTATAATAAGCCTCGTTATTCAGTAAAACTGAAAATGACTTATGCGGGAATAGCTCAGTTGGTAGAGCACGACCTTGCCAAGGTCGGGGTCGCGAGTTCGAGCCTCGTTTCCCGCTCCAATTTAATTCATGTCATATGGCGTGTTTAAAAGTGGTTAAATGATAAGTGCAGAAAATAAGTTTAATTTATAATGTTTTTAAAATATCTTGAAGTATAGTCGCATAAGCGGCTTTTTTTATATCTAAAATTCATCAAACCTCAATTCTTTTCTTTAGAATTTCAAAATTTAATGATTTTAAAAATATAAGCTAAACTTGCCCTTGTAGTTATTTTGTATCAAAAGAAAATCCCTAAACTCAAGTCAATTCCTAGTGTATCGAATGTAACTATACAGAAAATGCTGATGTGGCTGGTACAATGAATGTATTAAGTTGTGGACGAGGAATTCACGCATAAATCAATCAGGGCATGCCTTGTCCGTAGAACTGGTGAACTGCATTGGTAGTCAGCAACAAGAACACGCCGAAAGTAACCTTTTCGTAAGATCAGGAATTAGTAGAAATCCCCACACTTTGGTATGGGGAGGTGGTCAAGCATTAAATATTCATTTAAAGGTAAAGGTATATTTGCGAGAAATTCTACCGTCTTGTATGTCGTTTAATCGCAACAATTAATTGCCAAGTTAAACTTGCTAGAATAATGGTAAAAACTAAGCTTATAAATTCCATTCCAGGTTTTAAATCTGCAAAACGTTTAAATGGCATTACATTTTTAGCGATAAAGTTTAATGGTGCCATTATTTTTTCAATAAATAGGCTTAATGTTGGAAAGCTATGGGCCACCCAATTATGTTGATAGCCATATAAAATAGTGCCGTACAGTACAGCAAAGATCACCATTAAAATAAGTGGTTGTACATAATTTTGTCCAAAGTTAGACATTTTTTCATTAAGCCAAAAAATACATTTTTCCTGTTTATCAGCATTAGGGTTAGAAAATAAGTATTCTTTATATTTTTTCATTTCATCAGCAAAAAAATGATTTGCTTCAATATGATCCCCCACTTTATCAAAGGAATATTTTATAATTCGGTATGTTTCTCTTGAAGTATTTTTAAATGCAATATCACTATTTAAGAAGTTCACTTCGCCACTTAAGTTAATTAAATCAAGGTTAAGGCCATTATGAAAAGTAGAATTTCTAAAATTAACAAAGCTTAAAAAAGTGGCATATTCAAAACGAGGAATAGATGTTGGCTCACTATCTTGTATTCCTTTTGAAAATTGGCATTCCTCAAATCCGACAAAGCCATCAAAAATACAGCGAGAACATAAGAACTTTTTAAATTGTGAACGATAAGTATCAAATAATGCACTGAAATTAGCATTAATAATATTTGCTTGCTCAAGATTGCTTTCTTTTAATTCAAACTTACTTTTAAATTCTGAATGAAGAATTGAAAGGCTTTTAATTTCAGCATGATTAAGTGAAAATCTAGAGGTAAAATTACAATCTTCAATCATAAGTTGAGAAATACGAATAGGGACGGATTTAGTATTTTTGAACATTTCTTGATTGAATTGAGTGTTTTTTAAAAAAAGAAGTTGATCAAAAGCACAATCTGTAAACAAAGAAAAATCTAGAGTAAGTAATTCTTCATTTTGAGTATTAAGATAAGTATTTTGCTTAAAATGACAAATATGATACAAAACATTATTACTATTTTTTAATATTTTTGCATCCGATATATGCCAATCCTTTCGAAATTCACAAGCTTGAAAAAAATACTCCGTATTTGTAAAAGGTAATTCTGAACAGTTAAAACGGCAAAAATTAAACGTGATTTTAGGTAAGTGTGCTAATAGCGAGATATATTCAGAAGCATTTTGTAAATCGTATTGTGGAAAGAATATTTGGGTAAATGTTACTTCTATATCTTGTTCCGTTTGTTGGTGCGTAATGTAGTTTTCAAGGGCAGTATAAAATGCTTGCAATAGACCGCTATTTAAATCTGTTTGATAATCGTGTTTATGACAATGTAAAGCACATTTGGATTCATCTTTAAATATTTCGCGTGTGCAATTTTTAGTACAACATATTTGATTCAATGTTAGACTCCTTGCAGATTTCGGAATTATTTGGTTTGTTTTTTGAAAGATCTTAAGTATCTCATATAAAGGAAAAAGGTTATAGCTAAAAAAGGTAGCATTACCTATAAATAAGGGTGTAAAATCTGAATAAATGATACTATCATCTAATAGTAAAAAAAAATCGCTTTGAAGTGATATTCTTATATAAATAATTAAAAATAGAGTAGATTGTAGCTTTCATTACTTTATCCTTATTTTCAGAATAAAAGATATTATAAGGTAAATGCTATGTAGATAAATCTCAATAAAGTCAATATTCAGCAAGTTGTAGTAATTTTATTTCTAGCTTTTAACCAAAAAACATGCTTCAACTTTAAACATAAATCATAATTAGAAAATTTAAGTTATATTCGAAGCATAATGATAAATTGTTACATATGATAGGAAGGTCGTATGAAGAAACATCTTAAAAATACCGAAAAATTACTTGAACAATGTGAGAAAGATTTAAACCGTTTAAGAGATATTTTTATTGAGATAAAAAAGTTAGAAGATAATCAAGATAAATTAGTTGAATATTATGAGACTAATTATATGGTAGATGTTGAAAATCCTAAATTGAAAAATGAAAAATATCGGGTATTAGATCAAGATAGCATATGGAATGTACTAGATGATCTTCGTTACGAAAAAATCCAACTGATAAAAATTTTAGCAAAAAGTATTTAAATGAATAATAAATTTTATCACTCTTGCCGTAAAACTCCATCCTTGAGGGCGGAGATGTAAGGCGAAACAGCGAAGCTGTTTAAAATATGTTTTCTTTTCTGTAAATTACCTGTAAAATACTGGAAAAATATACAGTGGTATTAGAAATGAAAATTCGCAAAGCCTTTAAATATCGGATTAAACCCAACTGGGAACAACAACGCAAAATTAAGCAGTTTTGTGGTTGTTCTCGTTTTGTTTTTAATCGTGCATTGGCTTGGCAAAACGAACAATACGAGCAAGATAACAGTTTTAAATTTAGCTATACAAAGATTGCTAACCTATTACCAAGTTGGAAAAAAGAACTTCTTTGGCTTAAAGATTGCCATTCACAAGTTTTACAGCAGTCCTTAAAAGACTTAGAAAAAGCCTTCAAAAATTTCTTTGCTAAGCGGGCTGATTTTCCTAAATTTAAGCGAAAAGGCGTGAAAGAAAGTTTTCGTTTTCCACAAGGTTACAAAATTGAACAAGAAAACAACCGCTTGTATTTGCCTAAAATTGGTTGGGTAAAATATATCAATTCTCGCACATTGATTGGCGAGATAAAAAATATAACAGTGAGTGAAAAATGCGGAAAATTTTTTGTGAGTATTCAAACAGAATTTGAACAAGAAC
>SAMEA104404106__coassemble_284_pt1 | contig 56797 bp, 63 predicted proteins | sample SAMEA104404106__metabat2_high_PE_050 | metagenome-assembled genome bin SAMEA104404106 (sample SAMEA104404106) | Balaenoptera acutorostrata | reverse complement strand
ATTATAGAGATTTGAAATACCTTTGCAAGTATTTTTTTTCAAATAATTTAAAAATACTCTTGTCTGTTTAATTACTACTCATAATGCTGTTTTTTTATTATCTCTATGGATAAATATTAAGTATAAAATAATATTTTTAAAGTTATTTACAAAAAATGAAATAAATATTTTTTTAAAAAAATAAATTTATTATTGTTAACTTAAACATACTGGGGTATAGTATGCGCCTTATTTTGTCGTAGATAGGAAAAATAATGCCAAGTTCTCCTGAAGAGAAAAAGAAAGTTTTAACTCGTATCCGTCGTGTTAAAGGACAAATTCAAGCGTTAGAAACAGCGTTAGAAAATGACAGTGAATGTCGTGCAATTTTACAACAAATTGCTGCTATTCGAGGTGCCACCAACGGAATTATGGCGGAAGTACTCGAAAGCCATTTACGAGAAACCTTTCAAACGGAAACCCATCTCGATGCAACCTTAAATGCGTCGGTAAACAATTCAATTGAGCTTATTCGCTCATATTTAAAATAAATATCTATAACTATTTTATTAAGGAAATTAATTTATGAAATCACGTGCTGCTGTTGCATTTGCTCCAGGTCAACCATTAGAAATCGTTGAAATCGATGTTGAAGCCCCTAAGAAAGGTGAAGTTTTAATTCGTAATACTCATACAGGTGTTTGCCATACTGATTCTTTTACTTTATCTGGTAACGATCCTGAAGGTGTTTTCCCTGCAGTTTTAGGCCATGAAGGTGCGGGTATTGTTGTGGAAGTTGGTGAAGGTGTTACAAGTGTAAAACCAGGGGATCATGTTATTCCTCTTTATACTGCTGAATGTGGTGAGTGTGAATTCTGTAAATCTGGTAAAACTAATCTTTGTGTTGCTGTTCGTGAAACCCAAGGTAAAGGTTTAATGCCCGATGGTACTACCCGCTTCTCTTATAAAGGTCAACCTATTTATCATTATATGGGCTGTTCAACTTTCAGTGAGTATAGTGTTGTTGCAGAAGTTTCTTTGGCAAAAATCAACCCTAAAGCAAACCACGAAGAAGTATGTTTATTAGGTTGTGGTGTAACTACAGGTATCGGTGCTGTACACAATACTGCAAAAGTACAAGAAGGTGATTCAGTTGCAATCTTTGGTTTAGGCGCCATCGGTTTAGCTGCAATTCAAGGTGCGAAACAAGCAAAAGCCGGTCGTATTATTGCTATTGATATTAATCCAAGTAAATTTGAATTAGCCAAAGAATTTGGGGCAACGGATTGCATCAATCCTAAAGATCACGATAAACCAATTAAAGATGTTTTACTTGATATTAATAAATGGGGTATTGATCATACTTTCGAATGTATCGGTAATGTTAATGTTATGCGTGATGCTTTAGAATCTGCTCACCGTGGTTGGGGTCAATCAATTATTATTGGTGTTGCTGGTGCTGGCCAAGAGATTTCAACTCGTCCATTCCAATTAGTTACTGGTCGTGTTTGGAAAGGTTCTGCATTCGGTGGCGTTAAAGGCCGCTCTGAATTACCAGGTATGGTTGAAGATGCGATGAAAGGCATTATAAAACTTCGTCCTTTTGTTACACACACAATGAAATTAGATCAAATTAATGAAGCATTCGAATTATTACATGAAGGTAAAGCAATTCGTACAGTAATTAATTACTAATTCATCAATTAAGTATTAAACTTGTAAGGCGGTAATAATTTATCGCCTTATTCTTTATAGAATTTAGGAGTTTTTATGAAAAAAATTGAATCTCATCTTATTTTTGGTGGTTCCCAAGAAGTATGGCAACATCATTCAGAAGTACTTCACTGTGATATGAATTTTGCAATTTTCTTACCTTCCCAAGCAAAAAATAAAAAATTACCTGTGGTTTATTTTCTTTCAGGTTTAACTTGTACTGAACAAAATGTGATAACTAAAGCTGGCTTTCAACAATATGCAGAACGACATGGTTTAATTGTTGTAGCTCCAGACACGAGTCCACGCGGTAAACAGGTCGCAAATGATGAAAATTATGATTTAGGCCAAGGTGCGGGATTTTATTTAAATGCGACTCAAGCACCTTGGAATGCTCATTTTCATATGTATGATTATATTGTAAATGAATTACCAACATATATTGATGCTCACTTCCCTACCAATGGTAAACAAGGTATTTTTGGTCATTCTATGGGGGGACTTGGTGCTTTAGTATTAGCTTTACGTAATCCTGAAAAATTCCAGAGTGTTTCGGCTTTCTCTCCTATTGTTTCTCCTTCAACGGTTCCTTGGGGACAAAAAGCATTTACAGCTTATTTAGGTGAAGATAAAAATGCTTGGTTAGCTCATGATCCTGTTCAGTTGATCTTGCAAGGTAAAACTGCAAAGGATATTTTAATAGATCAAGGTCTAGCTGATCCTTTCTTTGAAGAACAATTACAAACAGATCTTATACTAAAAGCTTGTGAAAAAATGGGGCAAAAAGCAGATATTCGTTTACACGAAGGATATGATCATAGTTACTATTTTATTGCAACTTTTATGCCTGAACATATTGCTTTCCATGCTAAGCAATTAAATGGTTAATAAAAAATAAAATTGATATAAAAAAAGGTTGATCATTTGATCAACCTTTTTATTTGCTTAAGCCGTTACTGCTGTTTTTAACTTTTTAAGTGCATTAGCTTCAAGTTGTCGCACTCGTTCTGCTGAAATATTATATTTTGCAGCTAAATCATGTAATGTGGCTTTATCATCATTTAACCAACGAGATTGTATAATATCTTGACTACGTTCATCTAACTTATGCAAGGCTTCATAAACTTGATCTGTGGTTTCATTTGCATAGTTTTCATTTTCAAGTTCATTTGCAAAATCAGAATTTTTATCTTCTAAATATAGAGCTGGTGCATAACTTTCATCTTTATCGTCTGTTGGTAAATCAAAACCAACATCTGACCCCGTCATACGACTTTCCATCTCTAAAACATCTTGCTTTGTTACGCCAAGTTCATTTGCAACCATGCTTACTTCACTATCTTTAAACCACCCAAGACGAGTTTTATTTTTTCTTAAATTGAAAAAAAGTTTACGTTGTGCTTTTGTTGTCGCTACTTTGACAATACGCCAATTACGTAAAACATATTCATGAATTTCAGCTTTAATCCAGTGTACTGCAAAAGAAACTAAACGTACGCCCATTTCTGGGTTGAAGCGCTTAACAGCTTTCATTAATCCAATACTACCTTCTTGAATAAGATCTGCTTGTGGTAAACCATATCCAGAATAACCTCGAGCTACATGAATAACAAAGCGAAGATGAGAAAGTACAAGCTTTTTCGCAGCTTCAATATCACCATTATAATACAAACGCTCTGCCAACTCTTTTTCTTCCGTTGCTGTAAGCATAGGCTGCTCATAAGCTGAACGAATATAACCTTCAATATTACCTTGAGGAATTAGCGTCATTGCTTGTGTATCTTTGTTCATTCGATTCCTTTTAAAATTTAAGTAAAAAAGAATGCTTGTTATAATAACAAGCGGCACTACTATTTATTAGGTATCAATTTTTGCTATATCTAATATAAGTAAGATGAAAAAAGAATAAAGTTCTTTATTCAACCTTTTATAAAATTTGCTAAATTTTAACACAAAAAAAGACTTTGTCATTAATTCTTAGAGAAGCGCTGTCTTCTTTATGCTTTATATATTATTCAACTTTTTACTATTTCAGGAGGCTATAATGTCAATAAAAACCAATAAAGTGGTTGAACAACTTTCTCAGTTTAAAATCATTCCCATGGTTAATATAAAAAATATCAATAATATTATTCCATTAGCAAATATTCTTATAAATAATAATTTGCCTGTCATTGAAATAACTTTACGTTCTGAAGAAAGTATTGAGGCAATTCGTATATTACGTGAAAAATATCCTAATATGCTTATTGGTGTGGGAACTGTTTTATCCTTTGATCAAGTAAAAGAAGCTGAAATTGCTGGGGCAAACTTTATTGTTTCTCCTGGATTTAATCCTAAAGTAATTGATTTTTGCCAAGAAGAAGGATTGTCCATTATTCCAGGGATTAATAATCCAATGGCCATTGAAGCTGCTTTTGATAAAGGCTTAACAGCTATGAAATTTTTTCCTGCTGAAGCGAGTGGCGGAATAGATATGATTAAATCTCTATTAGGCCCGTATTCTCAATTACAATTAATGCCTGTTGGCGGAATTAATCTTGATAACATAAATGACTATCTTGCCATTCCTCAAGTATTTGCCTGTGGGTGTTCTTGGTTTGTAGATGAAAAACTTATAGAAGAACAGAATTGGGATGAAATTGAAAGTTTATTACAAGAAGCATTAGATAAAATAAATTAAGTTCAAAAAAATAACAGCCCTTGATATCCAAGGGCTGTTTCTTTTCATATAAAACAACTTATTGTTTTATAACAATTTTATTATCTTCATAATCCACCACAACTTGTTTTCCAGGGATAATTTTACCCGATAAAATTTCTTGTGATAATGGATTTTCCACTTCTTGTTGGATTGCACGTTTTAATGGTCTTGCACCATATAATGGGTCATAACCTACTTCACCAATAAAGTCTATAGCTTTATCTGTAAAGATAATTTCATAACCATGAGTTTCCATACGTTTAGTTAAGCGTTCTAATTGGATTCTTGCAATTCGTCCAATATTTTCTTTACCTAATGGATGGAATACTACAGTTTCATCAATACGGTTAATAAATTCAGGGCGGAAGTGTTGACCAACCACAGACATCACTAATTCTTTCATTGCATTGTAATCAAGCTCACTATTTGCTTGAATTAAATCTGAACCTAAATTAGAGGTCATAATGACTACAGTATTACGGAAATCTACTGTTCTACCTTGACCATCTGTTAAACGACCATCATCTAATACTTGTAATAAAATATTAAAGACATCTGGGTGTGCTTTTTCAATTTCATCTAATAAGATCACTGAATAAGGACGGCGACGTACAGCTTCTGTTAAGTAACCACCTTCTTCATAACCAACATAGCCTGGAGGAGCACCAACTAAACGAGACACACTGTGTTTTTCCATAAACTCAGACATATCAATACGTACCATTGCACTTTCATCATCAAACATAAAGTTTGCTAATGTTTTGCAAAGCTCAGTTTTCCCTACCCCTGTTGGCCCTAAAAATAGGAATGAACCAATTGGACGATTAGGATCTGATAAACCTGCACGGCTACGACGAATAGCATTAGCGACTGCATCAACAGCTTCATTTTGTCCTACTACACGATGGTGTAATGCTTCTTCCATACGTAATAATTTTTCTTTTTCCCCTTCCATCATACGGGAAACAGGGATACCTGTTGCACGAGAAAGCACTTCAGCAATTTCTTCGTCAGTAACTCGATTACGTACTAAAGTCATTTCTTTATCTTCAGCATTTTCTGCTTCTGCTAATTGTTTTTCTAATGCAGGAATCACGCCATATTGTAATTCAGACATTTTATTTAAATCGCCTACACGACGAGCTTGTTCCATTTGAGTACGTGCATTTTCTAATTCCACTTTAATATGTTGTGTGCCAGAAAGTGCCGCTTTTTCACTTTTCCAGATTTCTTCTAACTCAGAATATTCGCGTTCTTTTTCTCTAAGTTCTTCTTCAATCATTTCTAAGCGTTTACGACTCGCTTCGTCATCTTCTTTTTGTAAAGCCTGTTCTTCAAGTTTTAATTGAATAATACGACGATCTAATCGATCTAATGGCTCTGGCTTAGAGTCAATTTCCATACGAATACTTGATGCGGCTTCATCAATTAAATCAATGGCTTTATCTGGTAATTGACGATCTGAAATATAACGATGTGAAAGCGTTGCAGCTGCCACAATAGCAGGATCTGTAATTTCCACATGATGATGAATTTCATAACGTTCTTTTAAACCACGTAAAATTGCAATAGTATCTTCTACTGTTGGTTCATCAACAAAAACTTTTTGGAAGCGACGCTCAAGAGCTGCATCTTTTTCAATATACTGACGATATTCATCTAAAGTTGTTGCACCAACACAATGTAATTCACCACGAGCTAAAGATGGTTTTAATAAATTCCCTGCATCCATTGCACCATCAGATTTACCCGCACCTACCATAGTATGAATTTCATCAATAAATAAGATGACTCGACCTTCTTCTTGACCTAATTCTTTTAAAACTGCTTTTAAGCGTTCTTCAAATTCACCACGGAATTTAGCACCAGCAATTAATGCCCCCATATCTAAAGAAAGTACACGTTTATTTTTTAAACCTTCTGGTACTTCACCATTGACAATACGTTGGGCTAAACCTTCAACGATAGCAGTTTTACCAACACCAGGTTCACCGATTAATACTGGGTTATTTTTGGTTCTACGTTGTAATACTTGAATTGTACGACGAATTTCTTCATCTCGACCAATAACAGGATCCAATTTGCCACTTTCGGCACGTTCAGTTAAATCGATAGTGTATTTTTTTAATGCTTGACGATTTTCTTCTGCATTTTGATCATCCACGTTTTGTCCTCCGCGAACTTTATTAATCGCTTGTTCTAATGCGGCTTTTGTTACGCCATTTCTTTGTAAAACTTTACTTAATTCACCTTTTTCTTCTAAAGCCGCTAATAAAAAGAGTTCAGATGAAATAAATTTATCATTTCGATGTTGAGAAAGTTTATCACATAAATTTAATAAATTAACTAATGTTCTTGAAACTTGAACATCACCACCACTTCCAGATACTTGTGGTAAACGATCTAATGCTTGATTTAATTCAGCTCTTAACACACCTACATTTACGCCAGTTGAAGTTAGGATTGGTGCGACAGAGCCATCTTGTTGATCTAAAAGAGCCAACATCATATGTACCGGCTCTATAAATTGATTATCTTTACCTAATGCTAAAGATTGCGCTTCTTGTAGCGCTTGTTGAAATTTGCTTGTGAATTTTTCAATATTCATAGAATATCTCCCCTTTATAATTGTTATGCTTTTTATTCAGTACTGAACTAAATAAGAACGATTTAATAAATTTCAAGTAAAAATTTTTACAATAGATAAAAAAATGTATTTTTTTTCATCTTGAGAGGGAGGATTTAATCAAGATAAAGAGTGAGGGTGGCAAATATTTGAAGAGATAATAATTAATTCTTGCCAAATATCACCATTAAAGTTCTGTTTTGCTAAACGCTCAATATCTGCTAAATGCTGAATAATTTTATATAACTGAATATAATTTAAACGTTGCATTCCTTGAATAAATAAAGCTCGGCGATTTTGCCATATTTTTAAGCGATCAAATATTGCTTTTAAATTCTTTGAAGGTAAAGGATCCTTAAGTTTAACAATACGTGTAGGCTGACTTAATTGTAGTAATGTCATTAATTCACGTTGTAAGGTACGTAATAAAATAATCGGCTGAACATCTTCACTTTGTAAACCTTTCAGAATACGCTCTGCTCGGCTAGCATTACCAACCAGTAAAGCATCTACCCACTGAAATACCGTAAATACAGAGGATTGCTCCACCACCTCTTTTACTAAAGAATAAGTAATTTTTTTATTTGGGTGTAATAGTGCTAACAGCTGTAAAATTTGTTTCAGTGCTAATAAATTATTTTCATAGCTATAACAAAGTACTGAAAGTGCTTCCGGCTCTAGAGTTAATCCCATTAGTCTTGCTCTATTGGTAATCCAACGAGGAAGTTGCTCTATGTTAGGGGTTTGACAATTCACTAAAATTGTTTTGAAGTTAGCTTTGCTAAGTTCTATCCATTTTTGCTTTTCATTTACTTTTGAAAGCTTTGTTAACAGCAAAACTAATAAAATATCTTCATGCAATAACCCCATTAAGGCTAATAAATGCTTTTGTAAGTTTGCTGAAATATTTTCTGGTAAACGTAATACTAAAACTTGTCGATTAAAGAATAATCCTTGAGATTGGACTTGCTCAAAAATATCATCCCAATTCGTACTATTATCTATAGTAATTTCTGTTTTTTCATCAAACCCCTGTTCTTTGGCGTATTTAACAATAGCATCTCGACTTTCTAGCAACAATAAATGATCTTGCCCGACCAAATAGTAAATATCGGCAAGTTGCTGATTTAAATTTTGTTCTAATTGTTCTGTAAAAAGTCGCTGCATGCTATTTTTCTTCTATCTTTGATTGTTCATCTTTTTCCACTACATTTTGTAATGAAATCAAACGATTAATTAATTGTGTCGCCGCTTGTTTACGCATTGAAGACCACATAGCATCTTTTTCAGTTGCTTTTGCTAACGCTTCTTGAGGACTATCAAAGAAATTTCTTTCTACCCGTGTAGATAAGGGAAATATTTTTTGATTTGGTAAAATAACGTTCGCTTCTACTTCAAGAACTAAGACTTTTTCCGCTGCTTTTCCAGTAGAAAATAATGCTGTCACATCGGTATTTTGGGTTTCACCAAGCAAGCGTAACACAGGAATATCTTTTTGAGCTGCAACCACGTTAACATTATTTAATCGTAATTCTCGTTTCATAATCCTTGTCATATCACCATTAGAATTACTGCTATCAATAGATATTGTTTTTAAGTTATCCGGTAATAATTCACCTGTTTGAAAATGAAAACCACAAGCTGTTAACATAACAAAAGCAAAACTTAGCAAACTATGTTTTAAGTATTTTTTCATTATAAAACCCTTTTAAATTTATACCGCCTCTTACAAGGCGGTATTTTATTGTTTTATCAACTTATTTTGCAACAACGCTAACAAGCTTACCTTTTACAAAAATTACTTTTTTCACCTCTAAGCCTTCAGTAAATTTTTGTACATTTGGTTCTGCTAAAGCTAAAGCTTTTACTTTTTCTTCTAGCATATCTGCAGGTACAGTTAATTTAGCACGAACCTTACCATTTACTTGTACAACAATGATTTTTTCATCATCAATCATGGCTTGCTCATCTGCTTGAACCCAAGGAGCAAAATCAACATTATCAGTGTTACCTAAATCTTTCCATAATTGGAAACAAATATGTGGCGTAATTGGAGAAAGCATTCTTACCACTGCGCTTAATGCTTCAGCCATTACTGCACGATCTTGTTCTGTTTCTAATGGTGCTTTGGTTAATTTATTCATTAACTCCATTACAGCAGCAATAGCAGTATTAAATGTTTGACGACGACCAATATCATCACTTACTTTTGCAATGGTTTTATGTACATCACGACGTAAAGCCTTTTGATCTGATGAAAGTTCTGCAACATTTAACTCTGCTTGAGCTGGTGCTTTATTATATTCAACCACCAAGTTCCATAAACGACGTAAGAAGCGGTTTGCTCCTTCAACACCAGACTCTTGCCATTCTAATGTCATTTCTGCAGGTGCTGCAAACATCATAAATAAACGAACTGTATCCGCGCCATATTTTTCCACCATCTCTTGTGGATCAATACCATTATTTTTAGATTTAGACATTTTCGTCATACCCGTATGAACTAATTCACGACCTTCACGATCAACGGCTTTAGTAATACGACCTTTTTCATCACGCTCTAACAATACTTCTGTTGGAGACACCCAAATACGTTCATTTGTTGGGCTTGTATAATAGAATGCATCAGCAAGCACCATACCTTGACATAATAATTTATGTGCTGGCTCATCTGACTTAACAAAACCAGCATCACGTAATAATTTATGGAAGAAACGGAAATATAATAAATGCATTGTGGCATGTTCAATGCCTCCAATATATTGATCCACTGGCAACCAGTAATTTGCTTCTTCTGGATCTAACATACCGTCATGGAATTGAGGGCAAGTATAACGAGAGTAATACCAAGAAGATTCCATAAAGGTATCAAAGGTATCGGTTTCTTTAAAAGCAACTTGACCATTATAAGTGGTTTTGGCCCATTCAGGATCCGCTTTAATTGGACTTTGTACTCCATCCATTACCACATCTTCAGGTAAGATAATTGGTAAATCTTCTAATGGTGCTGGCACAACATCACCATTCTCTAAAGTTAGCATTGGAATTGGTGCGCCCCAATAACGTTGACGAGAAACACCCCAGTCACGTAAGCGATAATTAACTTGGCGTTTACCCACTTTCATTGCTTCTAATTTATCTGCAATTGCATTAAATGCTTTTTCAAAATCTAAGCCATCAAATTCAGCTGAATTAATACAAACACCGTGTTCAGTATATGCTTTTTCAGAAATATTTAATTCAGAACCATCTGCTGGCGCAATGACTGCTTGAATAGGTAAGCCATATTTATGGGCAAATTCAAAATCACGTTGATCATGTGCTGGGACCGCCATTACTGCACCTGTACCGTAATTCATTAAGACAAAGTTTGCTACCCAGATTGGCACTAATTTCCCAGTTAATGGATGAATAGCATAGCGATTTGTCGCCATACCTTTTTTCTCCATAGTAGCAAGTTCTGCTTCTGCAACTTTAGCGCCTTTGCATTCTTCAATAAATGCTGCTAATTCAGGATTATCTAAAGCTGCTTGTTCTGCTAAAGGGTGACCCGCAGCAACAGCTAAATAAGAAACACCATAAAATGTATCTGGACGTGTAGTATAAACCGTTAATTTCTCTTCTGAACCTTCTAAATCAAAAGTAATTTCCACCCCTTCTGAACGACCAATCCAATTGCGTTGCATCGCTTTAACCATATCTGGCCATTGAGGTAAATTGTCTAAACCACCTAATAGTTGATCAGCATAATCTGTAATTTTAATAAACCATTGTGGAATTTCTTTTTGTTCCACAGGGCTATCACAACGCCAACAACAACCTTCGTGCACCTGCTCATTGGCAAGAACGGTTTCATCATTTGGACACCAATTTACTGTAGCTGTTTTTTTATAAACCAAACCTTTACGATAAAGTTCAGTAAAGAACCATTGTTCCCATTTATAATATTCTGGGCGGCAAGTAGCAATTTCACGATCCCAATCAAAACCAAAACCTAAGGTTTTTAATTGGTTTTTCATATATTCGATATTTTCATATGTCCATTTCGCAGGAGCTGTTTTATTTTTAATTGCGGCACCTTCAGCAGGTAATCCAAATGCATCCCAACCCATTGGTTGTAAAACATTTTTACCTTGCATGCGTTGATAACGAGAAATTACATCTCCGATAGTATAATTGCGAACATGCCCCATATGCAGGCGACCTGAAGGATAAGGAAACATTGAAAGACAATAATATTTTTCTTTTGATTCATCTTTAATAGCTTTAAATGTTTGATTTTCTTTCCAATATTGTTGAACTTTAGGTTCAATCAAATCGGGACGATATTGTTCTTGCATAGTTTGACCTTTTATCTGAAATGATTACCGTATATTTTTTTTACGGCACTGTTGAAATAAAAAAATGACTTATAGGATAGCTCAAAATCCTTAAAAATAACAGAGGTTTTACTGCCAACACTTGGCTTAAATCCACCTTATAGAACCTCTTAAAAAAGAAAGAGATTAAATTTATTCTTTAATCTCTTTCTTATAAAAAATAGTTTATCTCTATCTTTAATTAAGTTTTTTCTGTGACTGCTTAAATTGACCTTCTTGCTCTACTATCGCATTAGCTCTTTGAATACTCTTTTCAATAATACCAACCCTAGGATCATCTTTAGGTATTAATTTTAAAATCATTTCCCACGTAGAGGCTGCTCGTTTATAATCCGCTTGTTCAAAATGATAAAATGCTAATAAACTTAAAGCCTGAACATTACTATGATCAACTCGTAAGATTTCTCTTAAATACTCTAATCCTTGCATTTTATCAATTTTATTATCAGTAAAGAGCAATAACTTAGCATAAGATAATTTATAACCTAAATTATTGGGCTCTAATTTATAAGCTTTTGCATAGCTATCAAAAGCAAGTCTTGCATCATTTTGAGCCATCGCTACCTGACCAAGCATCCACCAATCACCTGCATTATTCGGCTCTTTTTGTAATTTTACCCGTAAAGCTAAAGCAAAATCAGACATTTCTTTTGTATCTAATGGTTTTGCATCTTGTTCATCTAAACGCTGATAAAATTTTGGTAACTCATGGTAAACATTGTCTAACAATGCTTCTTGATGCCAAGATCCAATCGGCAAATAACACATAGAAGCTATAATAACAAAACTTAAAAAACCAGAAATAAACCAAATACGGCTGTAGTATTTATTTTCGGCCTTAATTTCCTTTTCAGATTCTGGAATATCTTGTAATAAATTATGTTGTAATTCTTTCTCTAGTTGTGCTGAGTTTTCAATTACCCCTTGCGCTTCATCTTCTTTAAGTTCGTCGAGCCTGTTAAAGTAAAAAGCTTTATTTAATTGATTTCGTTTCCCTTTATCTTTTTGCGGTAATTTCCCTAATAAAATAGGATAAAAGGCAATTAAGGCTGCTAATAATGTAACTCCTAAACTGATTAACCAAAATGTCATTTAATCATCCTTTTTTAATAATTTTTGTAAACGCACTTTTTCTTCTGTGCTTAAATCCATACTTTCTTCAGTCGCTGTTGAATGTTCAAAATTTTGATGATTAGCATGGCTTTCTATTTTCTTACGTTTAAAAATTAAAAAGATCCCAAAGAAAACTAAGGCAAAGGGCACAAACCATAAAATTGCTGTACTGAATGTAAAAGGAGGATCATAAGTAACGAAATCACCATAGCGATCCACCATATATTGAACGATATCTTTTTTTTGTTTACCTTCATTTAATAATTCAAAAACTTTTGCTCGCATATCCACAGCAATAGTAGCATTGGAATCTGCAATGCTATTATTTTGACACTGAGGACAACGTAATTCTTGTGTCAATAAATGATAATCTTCTTCTTGCTGTACAGATTTAAAATCCAGTCTATCTGTTGCGCTAAATACAGAAAAACTTAAACTTAATAAAAAAATCGCCCATATAAACTGTATTTTTTTCATTAATTATTACCTTCTTGATTATATTTATCATAAATAGGCTTTAATACTTTTTGCCATACCTTATTATTTACATCACCTGTATGGCGGTAACGAATAATACCTTTACCATCTAAAATAAAAGTTTCTGGGGCGCCATAAACACCAAGATCAAGGCCAAAAGAGCCTTTTTCATCTTTTAATACCACTTGATAAGGATTACCTAATTCATGTAACCATTTTAATGCTTTAATGGGATCATCTTTATAATCAATTCCAATAATATTCACCCCTTGTTTAGCTAATTTATTCAGATATTGATGCTCCTCATAACAAGTAGGGCACCAACTTGCCCATACATTAACTAAAACCGGCTTGCCTTGATGAAATAATGTTTGTGTATCATATTTTTGCCCCTCTAAACTTGTCAGAATTTTTTCCGGTGCCTTTTTACCAATTAATACACTTTCTAATGCTCTAGGATCATCTCCTTGCATATTTCGTCCTAATTGAATAAGGAATGCCATCACTAATACTAAAAAAATAATAAGTGGAATATAGCGTTTTTTATTCATTACAACTCCTTTCACTTTTGAGTCATTACGCCTTATTATTTCAGCGTAATGAAATAATTAAATTATACTTTTTTCTTTTTTAATAAGCGTCCAAAACGATAGCGAGGATCAAATAAACACAATAATCCACCAAAGGCCATAAATAAGCCACCAAACCAAATCCAGCGAATAAAAGGTTTATAGTAAAGACGTAATGCCCAAGCGCCATTACCTAATTGTTCACCTAAAGCCACATATAAATCGCGAGTAAAACCACCATCAATAGCAGCTTCTGTCATTGACATTTTACTTACCGTATAAAAACGTTTTTCTGCGTAAAGCGTTGCTTCGTATTTGCCATCCTTAGTGATTAACATTTTAGCGTGGCCACCTACATAATTTGGCCCATTAGCATTCTCAATAGCTTCAAGTTTAAAGTCATACCCTGCCACCTGCACGGTTTCTCCAACAACCATACGAACATCACGTTCAATGCTGTAATTTTGGCTAAAAGCAATTCCCCAAGCAACAACTGCAACACCAATATGGGCAAATAACATCCCCCAATGAGAAAGAGTGATTTTAGTTAAACCTTTAAAGAAACTATGACGATGTGTTGCTCGAATGGCTAATTCATACAAGCTTAAACAAGTAACAAATACCGCCATCATAACGCCAACAACACTGGTTACAGTAATACGATTTTGTAATACATAAGGGAGAACAAAGCCCGCAATTAGCATAATAACAATGCTAATAATGACAGGTTTACGAATCGCACTAAACTGGTCTCGACGCCATTTCACTAAAGGCCCGACACCTAATAATAAGGAAAATGGAATCATAATGTAGAAAAACATTTGATTGAAAAATGGTCCTCCAACAGAGATTGTGCCAAGGCCAAGTTGTTTATGCACTAAAGGTAATAATGTTCCTAAGAATACAACAGCTAAGCCACTCATTAATAAAATATTATTAACGAATAATAGACCTTCTCTTGAGTACTGCTCTGCATTATTCCGGGAGCGAATTTGGTTCCCTTTATAAGCGTATAAGCCTAGAGAGCCCCCCACAACTACAATTAAATAAGCCAAAATATACAGCCCTCGTGTTGGATCGGAGGCAAAGGCATGTACTGAAACCAAAATACCTGACCGTACCAAGAAAGTACCAAGTAAACATAAGGAAAATGCTAGAATGGCTAACAATACGGTCCAAGCTTTAAAGGAGCCTCGTTTTTCTGTTACCGCTAAAGAATGCAATAATGCTGTTCCTGCGAGCCAAGGCATTAATGAGGCATTTTCAACAGGATCCCAGAACCACCAGCCACCCCAGCCAAGTTCATAATAAGCCCACCATGAGCCAAGTACGATACCTAAGGTTAAGAAAATCCAAGCGGCCATTGTCCAAGGTCGAGACCATCTTGCCCAAGCGGTATCGAGTTTTCCCGTCATTAAGGACGCAATAGCAAATGCAAAAGCCACAGAGAATCCAACATATCCCATATACAATAATGGTGGATGGAAAATTAAGCCAATATCTTGCAACATTGGGTTTAATTCGCGTCCATCAACGGGAAATTGTGGGAAGGTGCGTAAAAATGGATTCGAGGTAAAAATAACAAAAATTAAAAATCCTACTGCAATAATTCCAAGAATACTTAATACGCGAGAAATGGCTTCTTGTGGTAAAGACTTACTAAATAAGGCTACCGCTGCAGTCCATAAAGTTAATGACCAAATCCACAGTAATAAAGATCCTTCATGAGAACCCCAAACGGCAGATAAACGGTACATTAATGGCAAACTGGTATTTGAGTTATTTACCACATATTGAACGGTAAAATCATTAATAGCGAAAACATAAAATAATGCACCAAAAGCCACAGTTAACGTAAAAAATAGACTATAAGCCATTGGTCTTGCTAAAGCCATTAGCTGTTCATTATTTCGTTCTGCTCCCCACAATGGAAAAATAGATAATAATACTGCCACCGCTAAACTTAATGCGAGGGCATAATTTCCTAATTCTGCGATCATTATTTATTCGCCTCTTGCGTCATACTTTTCTCTGCTTTTAAGTTAGTCACACCCATTGGTTTATGTACTTTTTCCAATTGCTTTTCTAACTCTGGAGGTACATAATTTTCATCATGTTTGGCTAAGACTTCAGTAGCATTTAATACTTTAGGCGCAGTTAATATACCTTGTGCCACAATACCTTGTCCTTCTCTAAACAAGTCCGGCAAAATACCTTCATAATGCACCGTAATCGCTGGGCCAATATCATTTAATTTAAAAGTCACTTTTAAACTTTTTGGATCCCTTTCTACTGAGCCTTTTACAACCATTCCACCCACTCGGATTCGTTGTCCTACTTGAGGTTTAGTATGTGCATCATCATTTTTTCCATAAATCACTTCTGATGGCGTATAAAATAAATCAATATTTTGACGTAATGCATACAATACTAAAGTTGTCGTTATAATCACTCCACATAAAATCAATATAACAATTGATAATCGAGACTTACGTCTTGGATTCATAATTTTACCTCTTTAGATTTTTTTGCCTGTCGAATCTCACGTTGTAAATCACGCTTAATTTCACTGAATAATACTTTTTTTGTTATATAATTTTGAATAACTAAAAAAGCGACTGTTAAAAAAGATAAGCCATAGGCAAGCCAAACATAAAAGCCATAGCCACCCATATTTAGAAAATCACTCCAAGAATGAAAAAACATTATGATGCTCCCATTAAATTATAAAAATCATTTATTTTGATTTGTCATCAAAGCTTTAACCCAAGGACGTTTACGTTCCCAACTTATCAGATCAATACGATAACGTACTAAGCTCAACCATAGGGTTAAAGTTAAAAAACCAAAAATACATAAAATAAGCGGAATTAACATTGATGTGGCAATAGAAGGTTTATCAAATTTTGTAATGCTTGCCCCTTGATGCAAGGTATTCCACCACTCCACAGAAAAATGAATAATAGGAAGATTAATCACCCCTACAATACATAAAATTGCAGCAGCTTTTGCACCGACATTACGATCACTAAAAGCTGTATAAAGTGCAATTACACCTAAATATAAGAAAAATAATATAAGTTCTGCTGTTAATCTAGCATCCCATACCCACCATGTCCCCCACATTGGTTTACCCCAAATTGCCCCAGTGATTAAAGCAATAAAAGTATAAGCAGCTCCAATAGAGGCCATTGAAATCATAGAAATATAAGCATTTCTAATTTGCCAAACTAATCCAATCACAGCTGCCACCGCCATTGAACCATAAACCCCCATAGACCAAATCGCCGCAGGTACATGAATATACATAATGCGGAAACTATTTCCTTGTTGATAATCTGCAGGTGCATAAGCTAATCCCCACACAATTCCAATACCTAATAAAGCAATAGTTAAAATTGCAAATAAAGGGATAAATTTACCGCACAATTTATATTGTGTTTCTGATTTTGCGTATGGGTGTAACCATTTCCACATAATATTGTCCTTATTGATCCAAACTAATTCGAAGAGCTGCCGCAATGGCAAAAGGTGATAAAGTTATTGCAGCTGCCAAAATCGCCCCTAAAATGGCGAGCTGGCCATTATAAGGTAAATGTAATCCGGCTGCATCTAACACTGAAGCCGAAAAAATTAAAACCGGAATAAATAAAGGCAATACGAGCAAGCTTAATAATACCCCGCCTTTACGTAATCCAACGGTTAATGCTACCCCTATGGCGCCAAGACAACTTAAAATTGGCGTACCAATAAGTAAGGTTAAAACCAATGCCCACCAAATATGACTTTCTAAAGAGAGTAATAAGGCAGCAATAGGTGAAAGTAAAATTAATGGTAATCCTGTTAACAACCAATGGGCGATAACTTTTGCCAAAGCAGTTAAAGCAAGAGGTTGAGGAAGTAACATTAATTGTTCTAAAGAACCATCTAAAAAATCATCTCGGAAAAGACGCTCAAAAGAAAGTAACGCTGAAAGTAAGGCGGCAACCCAAGCAATTCCTGGGGCTATTTTAGCTAAAAGAATAGGATCAGGGCCAATAACTAAAGGAAATAACGTTAGAACAATTAAGAAAAACCATAAGGGATTTAAAATTTCAGCTCGTTTGCGCATGGCAATTTGTAATTCTCTTTTAATGATCTGCTGAAATATCATGCTTCACCATCTATTTGTTTATAATTATCTAAGTGTATTTGACGAAGCTTTTCACTTGGAATGGTTTGATGACTAGTTAAAATCACTATTCCTCCTTTTTCTGTATGACTCTCAAATAATCTTGTTAAATTCTCGACACCTTTTTTATCAATAGCATTAAAAGGTTCATCTAAAATCCATAAAGGCGCTTTAGATAGCCATAAGCGTGCTAAAGCAATACGTTTTTGTTGGCCTGCAGACAGTTGACTCGCACTTAAATCTTCTCGTCCCAACAACCCCACAGTTTCTAATACATCCCATAATTTATCTTCATCTCTTTCACAATGGGTTGTTTTTTGATAAAAGTGCAAGTTTTCCCATGCACTTAATTCCGGTTTTATGCCCGGTTGATGACCGAGATACAATAAATCCTGGTAATAATTCTCACGTTGTTTTGTAATACTTTCTTGATTCCACAACACAACGCCATTTTCAGGCACCGCTAATCCCGCTAAAATACGTAATAAACTTGTTTTACCTATACCATTATGCCCAGCTATTTGAATAAAACTTCCGCTATTCCATCGCTCATTAAGTCCGGAAATCAGTAATTTATCTCCTCGCTGTATACTAATATTTTTTAATTCTAATTGATTTTGATTTACCATTTTTACGTATTTTTGCTATAAAAGTAGGGGCGTATTCTATCACAGAACCCATAATTTCTTGTAGAAAAATTATGCATAATCATCTACCTTATTGGATGTATTTTCTAACCTAGAAAAAAATACTAAAAATAAAGATTTTCATCTTCTTTTTTACTCCATAAGAATTTTTACAAAATACCCAACTTGTGTTTATTCTATCAATCTGTGATTCATGTTAGAATTGCGAGTTTTTAAACAATACATAATTAATAATATCACTGAGAAAATTATAATATATGAAAATTCAACTCATTGCAGTTGGTACAAAAATGCCTGCTTGGGTTACCACTGGCTTTAAAGAGTATCAACGTCGTTTTCCAAAAGATATGCCTTTTGAACTAATTGAAATCCCCGCTGGTAAGCGTGGTAAAAATGCAGATATTAAACGTATTTTAGATGCTGAAGGGAAAGCAATGTTAGCAGCTTGTGGTAAAAACCGTATTGTTACCCTTGATATTCCTGGTAAACCTTGGAAAACAGAAGATTTAGCTAAACAATTAGATGTTTGGAAAAATGATGGGCGAGATGTCTGTCTATTAATTGGTGGTCCAGAAGGTTTATCTCCTGAATGTAAACAAGCTGCAGAACAAAGCTGGTCTCTTTCTCCTTTGACTTTACCCCATCCTTTAGTTCGTGTCATTGTTGCGGAAAGTGTCTATCGAGCATGGTCCGTGACAACTAATCACCCTTATCATCGCGAATAATATAACGATTAAAAATAATGAAAAAAATAAAATTACACACACAACCGCCCCATGATCCTATCCGGAATACGAAGGCTGAACATAATCTTTATATGCGCAGAGCTTTAATTACCTTTATTGGGGTTTTAGTTTTATGTGTAATTTTATTTGCGAATTTATATCGCCTACAAATTGTTAATTTTGATAGCTACCAAACTCGCTCTAATGGGAATCGAATAAAGTTACTCCCTATTCCGCCTGCTCGTGGCTTAATCTACGATCGCTATGGTCGAATACTTGCTGAAAATACTACATTTTTTGGCCTTTATATCGTGCCAGAAAAAATCAAAAATCTAAAAGAAACCTTAACCGAACTTAAAAATGTTGTAGGTTTAAGTGATGAAGAGATAAAAAACTTTAACAAGGAACGACGTCGTGTTTCTCGTTACACTCCAATTTTATTAAAACCTAATTTAACAGAAGAACAAATTGCACGCTTTGCCGTAAACCAATACTTATACCCTAGTTTAGAAATAAAGCCTTATTTTAAACGTCATTATTTATATGGTGAGCCTCTTACCCATATTTTAGGTTATGTGGCTAAAATTAATGATCGTGATATTACTCGCCTAAAAAAAGCCGGAATTTATAGTAATTACGCAGGAACTCATGATATCGGGAAACTCGGTATTGAACGCTTTTATGAAAAACAATTACATGGCCAGGTTGGTTTTGAAGAAGTTGAAGTAAATAGTCGTGGCAAAGTGGTACGTAAATTGCATGAGCAACCCGCTATTGCTGGAAAAAGTATTCAATTAACTATCGATTTGGACTTACAACGTTATATTTCCCAGTTACTGGGGAATCGTCGTGCAGCCGTCGTCGTGTTAGATCCCAAAGATAGCAGTATTCTTGCTATGGTCTCTAGCCCAAGTTATGACAATAACGCCTTCGTTGGCGGTATTTCAAGTAAAGAATATCGTAAATTGCTCGAAGATCCTGACCGTCCTTTATATAGTCGTGCTATTCAAGGGGCTTATCCACCAGCATCTACAGTGAAACCTTTTATTGCTGTGGCAGGTCAACAAGAGCAAGTAATTGACCCAAACAAGCAAATATTTGATCCTGGCTATTGGACATTACCTAACTCAACCAAAAAATTTAGAGATTGGAAACGTGTCGGCCATGGTAAAACTGATTTAAATAAAGCCATTGAAGAATCATCGGATACTTACTTTTATCAAGTAGCTTATAACTTAGGAATTGATCGTCTTTCTAAATATATGAAGGATTTCGGTTTTGGTAAGAAAACAGGTCTTGATTTAAAAGAAGAAACACCGGGGATTATGCCAAGCCGAGAATGGAAGCAAAAACGTTACAAGCGTTCTTGGTTACAAGGCGATACAATTTCGGTAGGAATTGGTCAAGGTTATTGGACCGCAACACCGCTACAAGTTGCTAAAGCCCTTGCCGTGCTTGTGAATAACGGCAAAGTTAATACACCTCATTTATTAGAAAAAATAAAAGGGAAAGTTGATATCAATTATAAAGACCCTCATCTCTACCCGGATATTACAGGTGTAAAAGACGCTTACTGGCAAGCAAGTAAAAAAGGAATGCATGATGTGGTAAATGGTAAACATGGTACTGCTCGTCGAGCATTTGCTGGTACCGATTATATTGTGGCGGGGAAATCAGGTACTGCTCAGGTATTTAGTTTAAAAGAAAATCAAACCTATAATGCCAAAGAATTAAAAAATCATTTACATGATCATGCTTGGTTTATTGGCTATGCGCCTTATCAGCACCCTAAATTAATTGTTGCCGTCTTGCTAGAAAATGCAGGAGGAGGAAGTAGCCAAGCGGCACCTATTGTCCGAAAAATTATGGACTATTATTTAGATCAACGCCTACCACAAGTGGAAGGACTACAAATGAAAGAAAAAGCAATGCAAAACAAGCTAACTAGGGACACAAACTAATGCATAAAAGAAGTATTGGATTACGTATATGGCAATGGTTCCATTTAGACTTTTTATTATTTTTGGGACTTTTTATTTTAACTTTTTTAGGCTTATTTATTCTCTATAGTGCATCGGGTGCCAATGAACAGATGTTACAACGACGCTTTATTCAGGTGGGAATTGGATTTAGCGTTTTAATTATAATGGCTAAAATCTCTCCACGTTTTTATCAACGTATTGCCCCTTACTTATATATCATTACTGTGATTTTGTTACTGTTGGTGTACCTTTTTGGTGTTTCCAGTAAAGGTGCTCAACGTTGGTTAGATTTAGGTTTATTTCGTTTTCAGCCCTCTGAAATCGCAAAATTATCCATTCCTTTAATGGTTGCGACTTATTTAGGTCAAAAAACCTTACCTATAAAATTAAAAGAAACATTTATTGCATTATTTTTAATTGCTTTACCTACATTATTAGTTGCGAAGCAACCTGATTTAGGAACATCTATCTTAGTTGGAGTATCAGGGCTTTTTGTCGTCTTTCTGGCAGGAATGAATTGGTGGTTAATTTTAACAGCGCTCATAGCTTTAGCTGGATTTATTCCAATTTTTTGGCTGTATATTATGCACGATTACCAAAAAACCCGAGTATTAACCTTACTCGATCCAGAAAAAGATCCCCTAGGCGCTGGCTACCATATCCTACAATCCAAAATAGCCATAGGCTCTGGTGGTTTATTCGGTAAAGGTTGGATGCAAGGGACCCAGTCTCAATTAGAATTTTTACCAGAACCCCATACTGATTTTATTTTTGCCGTATTAAGTGAAGAATATGGCATGGTCGGTTTTTTAATTTTATTAGGCCTCTATTTATTCGTTATTAGTCGAGGATTGATTATTAGCGTACAAGCAGAAAATGCTTTTGGTCGTATTTTAGCGGGCTCTTTGACGCTTATTTTCTTTGTTTATATTTTTGTAAATATTGGAATGGTAAGCGGCATTTTGCCAGTAGTTGGAGTACCTTTACCATTAATTAGCTATGGTGGAACATCTTTTGTTACTTTAATGGCCGGTTTTGGTATCATTATGTCCATTCATACTCACAAGCAACATTTTTTTAAGGGTAGAAAGTAGTTTTTGATTCATTTGCTAGAAAGATTTATATGATATTTAATCATACGCCTTTCTTTTTTATTTATTTTTCCACAATAAGGATGTGTTATGTTGAAAAACCTTATCAATACAAGCAAGATTTCTCTTTTAGTCGGTTTATGTACTTTACCGACTATTTCTTATGCTGCCATACCGAATTCTGTTGGTGAACAATTTGGCATTGTTGCACCACAAATCGCAGCAAAAACTTATTTTTTAATGGACTATCAATCGGGCGCCATTTTAGCAGAAAAAAATGCAGAAGAACGTTTTGCACCCGCATCTTTAACTAAAATGATGACAAGTTATGTCATTGGAGATGCCATTAAAAAAGGACAAATCCATTCTGATGATATTGTTACCATTAGTAAAAATGCTTGGGGACATAACTTCCCAGGCTCATCACAAATGTTTTTAAATATTAACCAAAAAGTCCCTGTTTCTGATCTTAATCGTGGCATTATCGTACATTCAGGAAATGATGCTTGTGTCGCTATGGCGGAATATCTATCAGGATCACAAGATACTTTTGTTCAAAAAATGAACAGTTATGCGAAGAAATTTGGCCTTAAAAATACACACTTTATGACGGTGCATGGCCTAGATAAAGAAGGGCAATATTCTTCAGCAAAAGATATGGGAATTATTGCATGGCATATTATTCATGACCTACCAAATGAATATAAAATTTATTCAGAAAAAGAATTTACATTTAATAAAATTAGACAATCAAATCGTAATCGCTTGTTATGGGATTCTTCTTTACATGTGGATGGTTTAAAAACAGGCCATACTGATGAAGCCGGTTATAATCTTGTTACTTCTGCTACCGATAATAACAATAGCATGCGTTTAATTTCTGTAGTGATGGGCACAACAAGCTCAAAAGCCCGTGAAGTAGAAAGCAAAAAATTACTACGTTGGGGCTTTGCAAATTTTGAAACTGTACAAGCTGTTACTGCAGGTAAAGTGATTGTTGAAGAGCCACTCTATTATGGTCAAAATGATGTTGTAAAATTAGGTGGATTAAAAGATATTTTTATTACCTTACCAAAGGGTAGAAAACAAGATGTAAAATCTCGTTATGAATTAAAAACAGCATATCTTGAAGCACCATTAAAACGTGGACAAGTTGTGGGAAAAATTATTTATCAATTAGATGGTAAAGATATTGCCGCAATTAATTTACAAGTACTTGAAAATACCCAAGAAGGTAGCATCTTCTCTAGATTATGGGATTGGGCTGTTTTAACAATAAAAAGCTTAATTTAATCCCTTAACTTAATTTCTACAGAACGTACAGCTCAATTTGCTTGTACGTTCTTCTATTTACTTATTCTATTCAAAAGGAAATGAATTATGTCAGAACAAAATAACAAAACTGTTGAATTAAATGAAATTCCACAAAAAAAACTTAAAGATTTACTTGAATTCCCTTGTGATTTTACCTTTAAAGTTGTTGGGAAAAGTCGTTCTGATTTAGTTGATGATGTTGTCAAAGTTGTTGAAAAACACGCTAAAATCAAATCTAAACCAGAAGAAAAACCAAGCAGTAAAGGCACATATAATTCAGTATCAATTAAAATTTTAGCTGAAAATATTCAACAAGTTGAAACCCTTTATGAAGAGCTTGCACGTATTGATGGTGTTAGAATGGTGCTTTAATCTATGCCAACCAATACTCTACTTATTCGTCAATTAGGCGTACAGGATTATGAAATGGTTTGGCATGATATGCAAACCTTTACTGATCAACGTGACTCAAATACCCCAGATGAAATTTGGCTTGTACAGCACCCTTCCGTTTTTACACAAGGTAGTGCAGGGAAAGCAGAGCACCTTTTATTACAAAGCTCGATCCCTGTTGTACAATCAGATCGCGGAGGCCAAATTACTTATCATGGTATTGGTCAACAAGTCATGTACGTCCTTATTGATATTAAACGTCAAAAGTTACAAAATCCTGATTTTAATGTTCGGCATTTAGTTTCTGCATTAGAACAATCTGTTGTTAATTTACTATCGGAGTACAATATTAAAGCTTATCCAAAACCAGATGCACCAGGAGTTTATATTGATGGTAAAAAAATCTGCTCCTTGGGATTGCGTATTCGTAAAGGATGTTCCTTTCATGGTTTAGCTTTAAACATTAATATGGATCTATCACCTTTCCATCAAATTAACCCTTGTGGCTATGCTGGACTGGAAATGTGTCAACTTGCAGACTTTGTTTCTGATGACCAAGCACAATGTAATTTAATTGGGACAAAATTAATCGCACACTTTACCCAATACTTAGGTTATAATAATGTAAAATTTTTGTAACAATTTAGGATTTTCTATGGCTACTCGCTTTAAAATGGAACGAGGGGTGAAATACCGCGACGCGGCAAAAACTTCTATTATTCCAGTAAAAAATATTGACCCCAACCAAGAAGTACTGAAAAAGCCATCTTGGATGAAGATAAAACTTCCTGCAACATCTAAAAAAATTGATAGCATTAAAAATGGTATCCGTCGTCACGGGTTACATTCTGTATGTGAAGAAGCATCATGCCCTAACTTACATGAATGTTATCATCATGGTACTGCAACTTTTATGATTCTAGGCGCAATTTGTACTCGTCGCTGTCCTTTCTGTGATGTTGCTCATGGTAAACCTTTACCACCAGATCCTGAAGAGCCTCGTAAACTCGCGGAAACTATTTCAGATATGAAATTACGCTATGTGGTAATTACTTCTGTTGATAGAGATGATTTACCTGATCGTGGTGCTGGCCATTTCGCTAATTGTATTAAAGAAATTCGTGCTTTAAATCCTAATATTAAAATTGAAATTTTAGTTCCTGATTTCCGTGGCCGAATTGAACAAGCATTGGAAATATTAAAAGATAATCCACCAGATGTCTTTAACCACAACCTAGAAAATGTACCTCGCTTATATCGTGATATTCGTCCAGGTGCAAACTATGAATGGTCTTTAAAACTATTACGTGAATTTAAAGAAATCTTCCCTAATATTCCAACTAAATCAGGTATTATGGTCGGTCTTGGTGAAAGTAATGAAGAAATTTTGCAAGTAATGGAAGACTTACGTACAAACGGCGTAACAATGTTAACACTAGGACAATATTTACAACCTAGTCGTCACCATCTTCCTGTTGCCCGTTATGTGCCACCAGAAGAATTTGATATGTTCCGTGATAAAGCAACGGATATGGGATTTGAACATGCAGCCTGTGGGCCATTTGTACGCTCCTCTTATCATGCAGACTTACAGGCCAGCGGCGGTATTGTAAAATAAATCAAAAAATTTAATACATATAAAAAGCTTTCATATTATTATCGTTAGTATGAAAGCTTTTTCTTTAGTCTAAAATATTGTCCAGTAACTGCGGTTGACCTAAAGATAAAGAATATAAATTTGCAATAAAGTGTGTTTGTTCACTTTCAGGAATAGAGAAAGGGATCTTATTTAAAATAAATTGATGAAAAGATAAAATTTGTTGATAGTTTTTTGAATGGGTAATTTCTGAGAAAAAGCTTGAAAAAAGAGGTTGAGCTGCGTAACCACGCTTAATACGCCCTAATGCCATAGCAAAATGTACAAGTAATAATTCCACCTGTCCCGTATTGACGTCAATCTGCCAAGCAACTAAAATTTGCTTAACTTCAATAGTAAGATCAATTATTTCCGTATCAATCAACCCTCTATACAATAATGTATCTAAACGGTCTTGAATTTTCATTTGCTGTTATTTCCATACCAAAATAATCCATACTTAACCTTACATCACACAAAAGAAAAGCCACTCTATAAAAGAATGGCGAAGGTGTAAGGAATCACTTAATTATTAACAACTGCAATTGCTGTTATTTAATAGACCCTTTAAAATAGATAAAGTTCATAATTAATTAAATTTATTTTAATAAGGAGAAATTATGCCACTACTTGATAGCTTTAAAGTTGATCATACAAAAATGCATGCACCTGCCGTACGCATTGCCAAAATCATGAAAACACCAAAAGGTGATGATATTACAATTTTTGATTTACGTTTTTGTATCCCTAATAAAGAAAATTTGCCTTCAAAAGGTATTCATACTGTTGAGCATTTATTTGCTGGTTTTATGCGTGAACATTTAAATTCTGATCATATAGAAATTATTGATATTTCACCAATGGGATGCCGTACAGGCTTTTATATGTCTTTAATCGGTAAACCAACAGAACAACAAGTTGTTAATGCTTGGCTCGCATCAATGGAAGATATTCTAAATGTTGAAAATCAACAACAAATTCCTGAATTAAACAAATATCAATGCGGTACTTATGCCGAACATTCTTTAATTGAGGCAAAAGAAATTGCCCAAAGAGTAATCAATCGTGGGATTGGTATAAATAAAAATGAAGAATTGACTTTAGATGAGAATAAATTAACTCACTATTAAGCAACATAAAAAATTCGGTATCATTTATAAATGATACCGAATTTAATTTTAAACTTTCAGTATTATTTAATCTGTGATTCAATAATACCACCACCAAGACAAATTTCACCTTGATAGAAAACAGCAGATTGACCTGGCGTTACCGCAATTTGTGGCTCATCAAAAATCACTTCCACACAATCATCATCAACTGGACGAACTTCACAAGCAATATCTTCCTGACGATAACGTGTTTTTACTGTACAACGTAATGGCACTTTCAAAACTTTACGACTCACCCAATGTAATTGTTGAGCTATAAGTCCATTAGAAAGCAATGCAGAATTATCTAGCCCTTGTGTCACCACAAGCACATTATTAACTAAATCTTTTTCTACAACATACCAAGGTTCTTCAGATTTACCTTTAACACCACCAATACCTAAACCTTTACGTTGCCCTAACGTATGGTACATTAAGCCATCATGACGACCAACTACCTCACCTTCAAGGGTTTTAATATCTCCAGGTTGAGCTGGCAAGTAACGCGCTAAGAAATCTTTAAATTTACGTTCACCAATAAAACAAATGCCCGTTGAATCTTTTTTCTTTGCCGTAACTAAACCAATATCTTCAGCAATAGCTCGAACAACAGGCTTTTCAACATCCCCTACAGGGAATAAACTTTGTGCAACTTGCTGTTCACTTAAGGTATATAAGAAATAACTTTGGTCTTTATTAGCATCTAAACCACGTAATAAAAGTGCTTTACCATCTTTCTCACCACGACGGACATAATGCCCTGTAGCAATATAATCAGCACCTAAGTCTTCGGCTGCATATTCTAAAAAAGCTTTAAATTTAATTTCTTTATTACATAAAATGTCTGGGTTTGGTGTTCTTCCCGCTTTATATTCTTCTAAGAAAAGCTCAAAAACATTATCCCAATATTCTGCTGCAAAATTAATTTTATGTAATTTAATACCTAACTTATCACACACTGCTTGAGCATCTGCAAGGTCAGCCGCTGCCGTACAATAATCAGTATCATCATCTTCTTCCCAGTTTTTCATAAACAAGCCTTCAACTTGATAGCCTTGTTGTTGCAAAATAAATGCCGAAACAGAAGAATCAACACCGCCAGACATTCCACAAATTACTTTAATTTGATTATTTGCTTGGCGTTGTGCTTCTGTTAATACAGGAAAGTTTTTTTTATACGTAATGGATTCCATTATTTTCTATTTAAATCCTTAAGATTACTATTTTACTTCGTAAAAATTATTATCATCTTTTTTGAAGCGTTCTAATTCAGCTTCATCAATTTCACCTAAAGCAACTTTTTCTTTTAAATTGTCACAAGGTACTTCACAGTCACAGACTTTCTCCATCCCTAATGCAGAAATACCACCACAACTTCCTTGAATTGTTTTACGTTTAAAAATAAAACCAATTGCCATTCCTACAATAATAAGAATGAAAAAGCCAAAAGTTAATAAAAAAGTTTCCATATTTAATCCTTATTAATTTCTTTTTCTAAATAAGAAGACATCTTCACTTCAAAACCATCTTTGTTTTTGATAATCAAAAATACAGGGAGATGTAATTTTTCAGCTACTGCAAGAGCCTTATCTTCACCCAAAACAAATAAACCTGTAGAAAGTCCATCTGCTATCATTGTGTTTTTAGCAATCACACTAATGGATGCTAAACGATGTTGAATAGTTTCACCAGTTTTAGGATCTATTTCATGAGAAAAACGCTTACCATTTTGTTCAAAATAATTTCGATAATTTCCTGATGTTGCCATTGCCAGCCCATTTAAACCAATAACAGTTTCAACTTCTGTTTGTCCATCAAATCGTGGTTTTTCAATGGCAATTTGCCAAGGAATCTCATCTTCATTAACCCCTTTTGCAAAGATCTCACCACCAATTTCAACTAAGTAATTTTGAATGCCAAGTGATTCAAGATATTGAGCAACTTTATCTACGCCAAATCCCTTCGCAATAGAAGAAAGATCCACATACAATTGTGGAATTGATTTTTCTAAATAATATTGATGATTTAACTCTAAAACTTTTAGTTTATCTACACCAACCCACTTTTGACGAGCAAGTATTTGTTCCTTTGTTGGTGCTTTATTCAGTCTTTTCTCTGGGCCAAATCCCCAAAGATTAACGAGTGGGCCGACCGTTACATCAAGAGCACCATCAGTGACTTTATTTAGATAGATCGCTTCTGCTACAACTTTTGCTAAATCTTCAGAGACAGCAAAAGGTGTGTTTATTTCTTTAAATTGATTAAATCGACTTAATTCAGAATTAGGAATATAAGTGGACATTTGTTGATTTACGATTTTCAATAAATCGTCAATATTTTTTTGAACATCTTTTGGAGAGAGTTTTAAATCCTTATCAATGTATTTTACATGATAAGTTGTCCCCATTGTTTTACCTCTTAGGGTAATTTGATCTTCTTGGCCGAATGCTTTAAAAACGGAATGACTTGCCATAAACACAAGACCAAAAATTAGCAATCCAAAAACAACAACTTTTATTGGATTTCTAGAATTATTTGCCATAGCTATCGCCTAATATGAAATATTAAATAGTTTTTTATTTAATACAGGTAAAACGGTTAAAGCGGTCAGAAACTGACCGCTTTTCGTATTACATCTTTGGAAAATTAACCACCGAAATCATCTAATAAGATATTTTCGTCTTCAACACCAAGATCTTTTAACATATTAATAACTGATTTAGTCATCATTGGTGGACCACACATATAGTATTCACAATCTTCAGGTGCTTCATGATTTTTAAGATAATTTTCATAAACCACGTTGTGAATAAAGCCTGTGTATCCATCCCAGTTATCTTCTGGTTGAGGATCTGATAATGCAATATGCCATTCAAAGTTTGGATTTTCTTCTTGTAACTTATTAAAGTCATCTTCATAGAAAACTTCACGTTTTGAACGAGCACCATACCAATAACTCATTTTACGTTTAGAATGTAAACGTTTTAATTGGTCAAAAATATGAGAACGCATCGGCGCCATTCCTGCACCACCACCGATAAATACCATTTCTGCATCAGTATCTTTCGCGAAGAATTCACCGAATGGACCAGAAATAATTACATCATCACCTGGTTTTAATGACCAAATATAAGATGACATTTGACCTGGCGGCACATCTGGATTACGTGGAGGCGGAGTCGCAATACGTACATTCAGCATAATAATACCTTTCTCTTCTGGGTAAGAAGCCATAGAGTATGCACGAGAAATATGCTCATCAACTTTAGACACATAACGCCATAAGTTAAATTTATCCCAATCTGGATGATATTCTTCTGGAATATCAAAATCTTTGTAATAAACAGTATGTGGTTCTGCTTCAATTTGAATATAACCACCCGCGCGGAATGGTACTTCCTCACCTTCAGGAATTGCCAATTTAAGCTCTTTAATAAAGGTTGCTTTATTATCATTAGAGATAACTTTACAATGCCATTTTTTCACACCAAAGACTTCTTCAGGTACATCTACTACTAAGTCATTTTTCACATTTACTTGGCAAGAAAGACGATAACCTTCTTTAGCTTTACGTTTAGAAATATGAGAAAGCTCAGTTGGTAAAATATCACCACCACCGGACTCAACTTTTACGATACATTGACCACAAGTACCACCACCACCACATGCAGATGGAACGAAGATACCTTTACTTGCTAATGCACCTAATAATTTACCGCCAGCAGGAACTTCAATTGTTTTACTTGGATCATGATTTAATTCAATTTTTACATCACCCGTACTTACCAATTTAGATTTAGCAAATAAAATTAAAATTGCCAATACCAAAATGATAACGGTGAACATCGCGATACCAAGAGTAATTGTAATATCCATTTAGTTCTCCCTTACTTACAGTTTAATTCCAGAGAAAGACATAAAGCCAAGTGCCATAAGTCCTACTGAAATAAAGGTAATACCTAAGCCACGTAAACCGGCAGGAATATCAGAGTATTTCATTTTCTCGGTTAAACCGGCTAAAGCTACGATTGCAAGCATCCAACCAAGACCCGCACCGAAACCATAAACAATCGATTCTGTGAAGTTATAATCACGTTGAACCATAAATGAAACACCACCAAAAATTGCACAGTTTACTGTAATTAAAGGTAAGAAGATCCCTAGTGCATTGTAAAGAGCAGGGAAGAATTTATCTAACACCATCTCTAAAATTTGTACTAAAGCCGCAATAACACCGATAAAAGTGATGAAGTTTAAGAAACTTAAATCAACACCTTTAACTAAAGCGCCATTTTTTAAAATAAAAGTATAAACTAATTGGTTAACTGGTACTGAAATACCTAAAACCACTGTTACAGCAATACCTAAACCGATAGCTGTTGACACTTTTTTCGATACCGCTAGGAATGTACACATACCTAGGAAGAACGAAAGTGCCATATTTTCGATAAATACAGACTTAACGAAAAGGCTAATATAGTGTTCCATATACTATTTCTCCACCTGTTCAGGTTTTAGGGTTCTAAGTCCCCAAATAATAAAACCGATAATAAAGAACGCACTTGGTGCAAGTAAGAAAAGACCATTTGTTTGATACCAACCACCATTTTGAATAGTGTTGAAAACAGTCATACCAAATAATTTACCTGAACCAATTAATTCACGAATGAAAGCTACAATTAATAAAATTGCACCATAACCTAAACCGTTACCGATACCATCGACAAAACTTTCTAAAGGTTTTGATTTCATAGCAAAGGCTTCAGCACGTCCCATTACGATACAGTTTGTAATAATCAAACCTACGAAAACAGAAAGCTGTTTAGATAATCCATAAGCATAAGCTCGTAATAACTGGTCAACGATAATTACCAAAGATGCAATAATTGTCATTTGTACAATAATACGAATGCTATTTGGAATATAGTTACGAATACAAGAAATAAATAAATTCGAGAATGCTACAACGAATGTTACCGCAATAGTCATTACGAAAGCCGTTTCTAATTTTGTTGTTACCGCTAATGCTGAACAAATACCTAAGATTTGTAATGCAATAGGGTTATTATCCATAATTGGATTTAACAATAATTTTTTAAGATTTGACTTTGCCATTAGTTAGTCCCCGCTTTTAATTTCATTAAATATGGACCAAAACCATTTGCACCAAACCAGTAATCAAATGTACCTTGAACACCATTAGATGTTAATGTTGCACCTGATAAACTATCGATACCATGAGCTTTATTTGTTTGGTAAGCGCCCTTCGCAATTGTAATTGCAGGTTGATTTTCAGCATTGAAAAGTTTCTTACCTACAAATTGAGCTTGCCATTTAGGATTTTCAATTTCACCACCAAGTCCCGGTGTTTCACCTTCATCATAGTAAGTAATACCATTTAATGTATCACCGTCGGGTTTCACAGACACAAAACCATACATCACTGACCATAATCCCGTACCATAAATTGGTAATACGATTTGATTTAATTGGCCATCGCTACCTTTTACAAGATAAACTTCAGCAAGTTTCGCACGGAAACGAAGCCCCGCTTTATCTTCAGCCGCAGGAATCGCTTGATTAGTTTTTGGATTTTTTGCCGCAAGTACTGCATCAAAATTTGCAGGACAAGTTGCATAATCACCAGTATCTAAATCAACACAACGAGTAGCAATTTTATCAGCAAAAATTGTTCTCACTTCTTGGCTACTTGCTTTTGCAGGTAATAAACCTGCAACACTTAAAATACTTTTTTGTTTATCAAGTAATTTTTGTTCTTCTTGTTTTGGTTTTAACAATACTGCAGAACCTGCCACAATAATAGAACAAACTAAACTTAGCAGTACAACAACTGTAATTGTTCCACCAATACTATCTTTATTAAATTTGGCCATTGCGTGCTCTCCGACGTTTAATATTGGCTTGTACCACTGCGTAGTCAAATAATGGTGCAAATAAGTTCGCGAATAAAATTGCAAGCATCATACCTTCTGGATAAGCAGGATTTGCTACACGAATTAATACACACATTACACCGATTAATGCACCATACCACCATTTACCTGTATTAGTGAAAGATGCAGAAACAGGGTCTGTAGCCATAAAGATCATACCTAAAGCAAAACCACCTAATACTAGGTGCCAGTACCAAGGCATTGCAAATAATGGGTTTGTATCTGAACCAACATAATTAAATAATAATGACGTTGCAATCATACCGATCATTACGCCAGCAATGATTCTCCAAGACGCTAAGCGAGCAAAAACAATAATTGCACCACCCACTAATAAAGCAAGAGTAGAAACCTCACCAATTGAACCTGGAATGTTACCTAAAAATGCATCCATCCAACGAATAGGTTCACCTGTTGCAATATGTTTTAACGCACCTTCACCACCTGCAGCCCATTGTGATAAGGCAGTTGCACCAGAGAAACCATCTGCAGCAGTCCACACTAAATCACCTGAAATTTGAGCAGGATAAGCAAAGAATAAGAATGCTCGGCCAGCTAACGCAGGGTTAACAAAATTTCGACCTACACCACCAAATACTTCTTTCGCTACTACAACACCAAAGGTTGTTGCTAATGCCGCTTGCCATAATGGTAATGTTGGCGGAACAATTAAAGCTAAAAGAATAGAGGTAACAAAGAAACCTTCATTAACTTCATGCTTACGAATCATGGCAAATAATACTTCCCAAAATCCACCTACAGCAAATACTGTTAAGTAAATAGGTAAGAAAAATACTGCACCTAAAGCCATCTTCGCACCGACACCCATCTCTGGAGATAAAATCCCTAACATATTAGCTAAAGCAAAGTGCCAATCATGAGTGACATTCATTGCAACATTTTGTGCAAAATCACCTATATTTAATGCTAAGAATGATTGAGCACCAACGTTATACATACCGTAAAACATTGCTGGGAATAGGGCGAACCATACTGTTGCCATCATTCGTTTTGAATCTAGAGCATCACGTACATGTGATGCACGAGCTGTTACTGTACCTGGTGTATAAAGGAATGTTGCTGTTGCTTCATATAAAGCATACCATTTCTCATATTTACCACCAGGTAAGAAAGCTGGTTCCATTTTCTTTAAAAGATTTTTTAAACCCATCTTACTAACCGTCCTTCTCAATTTGTTCTAACGCTTGACGCAACATTGGGCCATATTCATTTTTACCTGGGCACACAAAAGTACATAAAGCGAGATCTTCTTCATCTAACTCTAAGCAACCTAAATTTTGAGCGCTATCAGTGTCACCTGAAGCTAAGTCACGTAACAATAATGTAGGAAGCATATCTAATGGCATAACGCGTTCATAAACACCGATTGGAACCATTGCACGTTCACCACCATTTAATGCTGTAGTGAAATTATGTAATTTACGAACAAAATGGCCATATACCGTACGAGTAATCGAATATTTACTTGTTGTTGGGAATACCCAACCTAAAAATTCTTCTTCACGACCTTCGGCAATTACTGAAACTTGTAAAGCATAGCGGCCTAAATAATTATGAGGACCTTCAGCTTTTACACCACTTAATACAGAACCAGAAATAATACGGTTTTCACCTGCTTTCAGTTCATTCTGAGTTAATTGAGAAAGGTTTGCACCTATTGTGGTACGAACAAGACGAGGATTTTCAACTTGTGGTCCAGCTAAAGCGACAACACGATCTGTACTTAATTGTCCTGTTGTGAATAATTTACCAATAGCAATCACATCTTGATAATTAATCCACCAAACTGTTTTATTCATACTAACAGGATCAATAAAATGAATATGTGTACCACTTAAACCTGCAGGGTGAGGACCAGCAAATTCATGTAAATCAACATTATTTACAAGAGCTGTAGGAACTGAACTACCCGCTTTACGACATAAATGAATTTTGCCTGTATTTAAACGGCTTAATACCGTTACACCATTAACAAAATCTTGTTCATTTTCTTTAATAATCACTTCTGGATCTGCACATAATGGATTAGTATCCATAGCATTAATAAAGATTGAAGATGGGATAGAATCAATGGATGGAATTTTGCTGAAAGGACGAGTGCGAAGTGATGTCCATAATCCCGATTGTTGGAGATTTAGGCGTACTTGTTCGTCATTTAAGGTTTTTAAGTCTTCCACATTATATTGAGCAAAAGTAACTTCTTCATTACCTTCCACTTCAATAACAACAGATTGCAATACGCGTTTTGCACCACGATGGATAGCAGAAATTTTGCCACTTGCAGGGGCGGTAAAGAAAACACCAGGATTTTTTTTATCTTCAAAAAGAATCTGACCTTTTTTTACTACATCACCTTCACGCACTTTCATAGAAGGGCGCATACCTACATACTCTTCACCGAGTAAAGCTACTTCGCTAACAACATTGCCGTTCTGGATTACTTGTTCTGGCTTCCCTGCAATAGGAAGATCCAAGCCTTTTTTAATCGTAATCATATTGTTTGCACTACTTTTCGTTAGGTTAAAAAATACAGTTAGCCTACAGTTAGACTAACCTCGTCTTGAGTAATGATTAAATCATTTAAATGCCAAAACAAAAAAATGTTAACCATTGATAATTAAAAAACTCAAATTTGGTTATTTTACGCACAGCAAAGACCTTAGACATAGTTCAAATACTAAGCGTTAAAATTCTGATAAAAATTAAGACTGATATTTTAACTAAAATGTAACCATCATTCCACTTTAGATCTTTTTTTTTTGTGTTTTTATGTGTTTTTATGTTAAAAATTCCGTTTAGCTAGAAAAAAGGGTACATTTTTCTCATAATTTTTTACAAATTCTTACTATAACGTCGAGGAAACTCTGTCACAATTTTTTGCCACTCCTCTTTAGTGTACAAATGTAAAGCTAATGCGTGTACCCCATTATCAATTTCTGTAGCTAATAACTCATATAAATGCCGATGGCGCATAATTTTTTTCATAGTAATAAATTTATCCGTTACCACTGTGATTTTAAAATGAGACTCTTCTCCATGGCCAAAACCATGTTTGCCACTTTCATTTTCAATTTGTAAAAAATCAGGTGTAAACTCACGAGTAATTTTAGACTCGATAATATTTTGTACTTTCATACATTCCTCTATTTTATATTAAAAAGATATTATTTATCCTTATTATCCAAAGAGTTATAAATACTATAAAGTTAGTCTGCATATAATATGCAAAATGATGCTCTGCATTAACTTAATAAAAATAAAAAATATGAATCAAACAAAAGAAACTTATCATTATAAGTCATAAAAAGAGAAAAGACCGTTAATTTTCATTAACGGCCTTCTAGAATTTGGCTCCTCCTGTTGGACTTGAACCAACGACATACGGATTAACAGTCCGCCGTTCTACCGACTGAACTAAGGAGGAATAGATGGTGCCTCGAGGCGGAATCGAACCACCGACACGGGGATTTTCAATCCCCTGCTCTACCGACTGAGCTATCGAGGCATTTTTATAAAATTTATATCACACTAATCCAAATCTTGAGAAAAAAGACCGTTAAAACTATTAACGGTCTCTTAGAATTTGGCTCCTCCTGTTGGACTTGAACCAACGACATACGGATTAACAGTCCGCCGTTCTACCGACTGAACTAAGGAGGAATAGATGGTGCCTCGAGGCGGAATCGAACCACCGACACGGGGATTTTCAATCCCCTGCTCTACCGACTGAGCTATCGAGGCAACGTCTTTATAACGTCACATTGAGTCGTCCTAACGTCTCAACGGGGTGTATTAAACGTTTTTTTCACTTTCAAGTCAACAGGTTTTTTTAAAAAAACCTTATTTTCCTGCCCGTTCGTTTACTTACTAATCAGAGCGTGAATTATTTAATCTTTTTACGCCTAAAAATAAAACAGCTATTTTTAACTACTAACTGAAGAATTCCAAATAACTGATAGTATTCTTCCTGTTTCTTTTTCTTTTCGATAAGAAAAAAATATTTCATTTTCACAAAACGTACAATGTTCTCCTCCGAAAATATTATTAATTCCTAATATATATAAGCGCTGTTTTGCTAATTCATATAAATCGGCAAAATATTTCCCTTCATTATTTTCATCTTTTTTAAATGCTAAAACAGCATTAGAATTATGTGTACTAAATTGTGCCAAAACTTCTTCCCCAACTTGAAACGCTTTTTGGCTAATTGCAGGCCCTAACCATACATAAATTTCACTTTGAGGGCATTTAAAATGCTTTATTGTTTCTTCAATTATGCCATTACATAATCCTCGCCAACCGGCATGAATAGCTGCAATTTCAGTGCCAGCTTGATTAGTGACTAATAATGGTAAGCAATCTGCGGTCATTACGGCACAAACTTGATTAGGTTGATCCGTATAAACTGCATCGGCATCTATATTCATTCCATCATAAGGTAATTGAATTACTCGCGTACTATGAATTTGGTTAAGATATAAAGGAGGAGAAGGTAACTGAAATTGTTTTATTAATAGCTCACGATTTATTTCTACATCAGCAGGATTATCTCCAACATGCTGGGCTAAATTAAAACTATAAAAAGGAAATTGGCTCACACCACCAATACGAGTTGTGGTGAAAGCCTTAATATGATCAGGAACAGGCCACTTCGGCCATATTGCTTGCATACAAAATTCCTTATTAATAATCTAATTCTGCTTTATGCTCTTGATAATCCTGTTTTAATGCATCTACAAGTTGAACAAAATCTTCTGGAATTGGTGCATACCACTCCATTAATTCCCCTGTAATTGGATGCTCTAAACGCAACATAACAGCGTGCAATGCTTGACGCTTAAAGTTACGCAAAGTATACAATAATTCTTCACTCGCATTTTTAGGAGGGCGGGGTCTACCACCATAAGTCTGATCGCCCAATAAAGGATGAGCTAAATGCGCCATATGAACACGAATTTGATGAGTTCGTCCCGTTTCAAGACGTAAACGTAATCGTGTGTAATTACGGAAACGTTCCATAATACGATAATGAGTGACTGCAGGCTTACCTAAAGGACGTACTGCCATTTGAGTCCGTTTGGTTGGATGTCGCCCCATTGGTTCATCCACTTTTCCACCTTTCGTCATTACACCAAATGCGATAGCTTCATATTCACGAGTAATTTTACGTTTTTGTAAATTGCGCACTAATTTTGTTTGAGCAGGAATGGTTTTTGCCACCACCATTAAACCTGTTGTGTCTTTATCAAGACGATGAACAATACCTGCTCTCGGCACTTCTGCAATACTTGGGCAATGGTGTAATAATGCATTTAGCATTGTGCCATCTGGGTTACCTGCCCCAGGATGAACAACCAAGCCCATAGGTTTATTCACCACTAAAATATCATCATCCTCATATACAATATTTAGAGGTATATCTTGTGGTTCAAAACGTGTTTCGTTGTCAATATCAATGGAAATTTCAATTTGTTCACCGCCATAAACTTTGGTTCTGCCAACGATGTTTTTTTCACCATTCACAAGAACACGCCCCTCATCAATCCAAGTTTTTAAACGTGAACGAGAGTAATCTGGGAACAATTGTGCTAAAGTTTGGTCTAAGCGTAGACCTAAATGTTCCGGCTGCACTTCGGCCGATAAAGTAATTTGTGCCATAAATAAAAAATTCCGTGAATAGTTTAGTAATGTTTAATAGAATAACGCAACATTGTATCATTTATTAATGTTCGTCAAAATAAGGATTCTTTAATGAATAAATTTAAATCTTTCGCTTTTGCAATTATTTCCGCAAGTTTAATCACAGCTTGTTCAAATAATGTAGAACAAGAAATTGCCAATGAACCAGCCCAAGTACTTTACGAGCACGCTCAATCTTATTTACAAGATGGAAACTACACAACAGCAATCGAATATTTACAAGCAATCAAATCACGATATTCCTTAACACCTTATAGTGAGCAAGCACAATTAGATTTAATTTATGCTTATTATCAATCACAAGAATATGAAAAATTATTTGTTGCCGTGAATAATTTCATCAAAAATAATCAACATAGTCCTAATCTCGATTATGCCCTATATATGATGGGCTTGGGACATTCTATGTTAAATAATAACTTTACTCTAGATTTATTCCATTTAGATCCTGCCAACCGTGATAGTGATGCAATGAAAAAAGCATTTGCTAATTTCAGAATTCTCGTCACGACTTTCCCAAAAAGTCCTTATACTCCCGATGCCTTAAATAGAATGGCATATATAAAATCCATCTTAGCAAGACATGAACTACATGTTGCAAAATTCTACGCAAAACGTCATGCTTACGTTGCTGTCTCCAATCGTATTGTTGATATGTTAAAAAAATATCCTAATACTCGAGCAACCTTTGAAGCCTTACCACTACTCAAAAAAGCTTATCAAGAAATGGGGCTAACTCAATTAGCAGAACAAACAGAACAATTAATCCAAGCAAATAAAGGCAAAATACCTGCGGAAATTGCAAAACCTGGCGAGCCACAACGTTATATGCCACCAGAAAGAAGTTAATCTTTACAGTAAGTAAAAGGTGATAATTTCTCTTTCAGATATTTATCACCTTTTCCATTTATAAATAAAAATAAACAATAACGACTAACTTACAGAACAAAAACTAGTGGCTACGCTCAATAATGATACCAACACTTTTTGCTTGGGCCACGGCATTGGGTTTATGTAACGTTAATTTCAACCACTTAATACCAAAGGTTTCTTGAAGCATCATTGCCACTTCATTAGCTAATCGTTCAATTAATAAAAAAGGCTGACTTTCCACATAATCAATAATTGCCTGACTGACACTGGCATAATTTAAACAAAAAGCCACATCATCTGTTTGGGCCGCTTTACGGCTATCCCAAGCCATTTCCACATCAAAAATTAATTTTTGTTTAATTTTTTGCTCCCAATCATATACACCAATTTGGCCAAAAACAGTTAATCCTTCAATAAAAATACGATCCATGAGACGTCCTTATTTTGCATAAATTCTATTAGGCGTATGCTATCAACTTTATGTACAATAGACGAACTAAATTTCACAAGGAAGGCCTAATATGACCATTTTTGCTATTTTTTATATGCTGTTTGCCTATTTAATTGGCTCAATTTCCAGTGCCATTTTATTATGCCGTTTATGTGGTCTCCCTGATCCAAGAACTGAAGGTTCACAAAATCCTGGAGCCACTAATGTTTTACGTATAGGAGGAAAATGGATAGCTTTATCTGTTTTACTCTTTGATATATTAAAAGGTATGCTACCTGTTTGGGGCGGATATTATCTTGGCTTAACTCAATTTGAATTAGGGATGGTTGCTTTAGCCGCTTGCCTAGGCCATATTTTTCCTATTTACTTCCATTTTAAAGGAGGGAAAGGAGTTGCAACAGCATTTGGTGCAATAGCACCTATTAGCTGGGCAGTTGCTGGATCGACTTTAGGAACATGGTTACTTGTTTTTTTAATTAGCGGTTATTCTTCTTTAAGTGCTGTCATTACCGCCTTAGTTGTACCTTTTTATGTTTGGTGGTTCAAACCTGAATTTACTTTCCCTGTTTCTATAGTTTGCTGTTTATTAATTTATCGTCATCATAATAATATTCAACGACTATGGCGTGGCCAAGAAGATAAAATATGGTCTAAATTTAAGAAAAAATAACTTTTTTATATAAAGATTTATATAAGGAAACCTTTTATATCAACCTTACTAAAAATACACATTACGCCTATGACTAATAATCTCTGCCAGTTTTCATTTTCTATTCAAGATTGGAAAATAATCACCAGTAAAAATTTAAGCCTTGATGATTTTACTAAATTATCACATATTAACTTTTCAGAACGAGAAGACTACAAACCCAAACTCAGTTTTCTCCCCCCCTTAAAACGACGACGACTAAGTAAGATTACTCGCCTATTTTTTGAAGCCGCTTGGGAACTTGTTGACAATAACCCCAATATCCCCGTCGTTTACGCTTCAACAAAAAGCGAAATTAATCGTAGTTTTTCACTATGGCAAGATCTACTTGAAGAAGGCATTGTATCGCCAACTTCTTTTAGTTTATCTGTACATAATGCTTTAATTGGTCAGTGGTCTGAAAATCGTAAGATTAAACAAGAAATGACGGCAATTACAGCAACAGCAGATAACTTAGAAATCGCCTTAATGGAAGCATATTTAATGCTTAATGATGGTTATCAACAAGTTTTAGTAGCAATTTGTGAATCTCAAATAGATGAGCAATTCCATCCAATTTATTGTGATAATCTCCCTTTTGATTATGCTCTCGTGATTTTAGTTACTACAGGTTCAGATATCACCTTAACTTTGAATTCCACCCCTTTATCTCCCCCTAACCCTTTTGATAATTCTCTCACTTACGTGATTAATCAGTACAGTGATATACATCAATGGTACAGTTCAAGTCACAAAGGACAATGGATATGGCAAAAAAACTAAATTATCTACTTAGATTCTTAGGTACTTTATTTGGATTTATATTATTTGGCATCGTTGGTATTTTAACGAAAATCATCTTATTCCCTTATATTAGAAAACATAAAGAAAATAATTTAATACTACAATTAAAGGCTCGAAAAATAGTCAGTTTCATTTGGTATTATTTTGTTAAATATCTTATTTTCGTTAAAGTTCTCAAAGTAAAATATAAAGGATTTGAAAATTTAGGCAGACCCGGACAATTAATTATATCGAACCACCCATCTTTGCTCGATGTAGTTTTAATTTTCAGTCAAAATTATCACTTTAATATTATTGTAAAAAACGATCTATTAAAAAATCCCAGCATGTCAGGACCTATTTTATCTTGTGGTTTTATACCAAATATACAATCAGAAGAGTTATTATATAAAACGCACGAGGTCTTAAAATCACAACCTCTATTATTATTTCCAGAAGGAACGAGGACAGGGTGGGATGGCTATATTAAATTTAATCGTGGAGCTACCTCTATTGGCTTACGTAGTGCTAAGGTTATTACCCCAATTATTATTAAAATGTCACCTCTTAACTTTAAAAAAAATCAACCTTGGTATAAAATTCCACCCTGTACTATTTCTTATGAATTAATAGTTGGTGATGATATTAATCCACAAGAATGGTTAACAAATAAATCACTTCCAATCGCTTCTAGAAAACTGAATAAATATTTAGAAGATTATTTTAATAATCAGACAAAAGGATAAATTATGACCCTTGAACAACTACTTAAACAACTTATTATTGATAGCTTAGATTTAGAAGATATGTCTATTGAGGATATTGAAACAGATACACCTTTATTTCGTGAAGAAGGTTTAGGCTTAGATTCAGTAGATGCTCTTGAATTAGGACTCGCAGTTCAAAAAACATTTAACTTATCCTTAGAAACAGAAAAACAAAATTTACATAGCCACTTTGAAAGTGTAAAAACATTAGCTGACTTTATTAAATCTAAACAAGCTTAAATTAAAAAAGGAACAATTATGACTGAAAATGAAATTAAAGAGACTCTCGTAAATGCATTAGTTACCTTATTTGAGGTTGATCCTAATGAAATAACTTTAGACACAAATTTATATGAAGATTTAGAAATTGACAGTATTGATGCTATTGATTTAATTGATCATATTAAAAAACAAACAGGTTATAAATTACAAGCTGAAAGCTTCCGCTCTGTACGTACCGTAAATGATGTCATTATTGCCATTACAAAATTATCTAATGAAAATTAAAGACCCTATTTGGCTTGACCAAGACCCCGATCAACCAAATACATTTTGCGGAAAAGTTCCTGAAGATTTAATTTATTTAAAAGATCATTTTGCGGAATTTCCCTTAGTGCCAGGTGTAGTAGAGCTACAATGGGTATATGAAAAATTAGCTGAAATATTAAAGCAAAATATTACTATTGAGCAAATTAAATCTTTAAAATTTCAACAATTTTTGCGCCCATCAGATAATTTTGAATTAACAATAAATATTTTAGATGAAAAACACAAAGCTAAGTTTAGTTTAAAGCATCAAGAAAAAAACTGTGCTAGCGGTATTATTTTGTTCAAAATAAAAGGCTAAAATGAAAAAATTTATTATTGATACTTTTCTATCAATTTTAAGCATTGGATACCCAATACTCTATTTACTTCATTGGCAAGGGAGTGATTTTTTTTCCTTTTGGTTATATGCAATGATAGCAATGTGGGGATTAAAAGCGATTTTCAGCCCTCTAAAAAATACCAAAATATTTGCATTATTAATGATCACTTTATTGTGTATTGTGATCCTTAATCAAAAATTAGAGTTAATGTATTTTTACCCCATTGCTATTAATAGTATTATGTTGATAATTTTTGCCTCAAGTTTATTTCAAAATCAGAGTTTTGTAGAAAAGATAGCCCGTCTATCAAATCCTGACTTACCTGATGAGGGCGTAATTTATACAAGAAGAGTAACTCAAGCTTGGGTTGTTTTTTTTAGTCTAAATATTCTCGTTTCTTTAATTTTAATTCAACTTAAAGCTTTTAACTTATGGGCTATTTATAATGGTTTCATTTCTTATATATTAATGGGAGCATTATTTATCATTGAATACATCATTAGACAAAGAGTAATTAAAAATAATGTTTAACTTGAATTTTTCCAATACTAAACTCATCGCATTCAACCCGGATATTTCCTATGCTGAATTTGCTAAACAAGCTAATTTATTTAGTCAAAGTTTTCAAATCTTAGGAATCCAAAAATTAGCGTTATTTATTGAAAATAGTATCGACTTAGCCATGTTAATAGTGGCAGCTATTGATGCCAATATTGATATTTTATTACCTCCTAATTTATTAGCTGAAAACCAGCAATGGATTAAAGAAAATAGTGACTATTTTCTCAATGACAAAAATCTCAAAGATTTTAAAATTATTGCAAAAAATAACACAAATCCACCTGTAATATCTGCTCATTCCAAAACAAAAATCTATTTAAAAACCTCCGGCTCAAGTGGAAATTCAAAAATTATTTGTAAAAATATCCAGCAAATATTACTCGAAACACAAGCCTTAAATCTCATTACTCCACCAGATGAGGATTTATATTTAATTCGTAGCGTGACTTGCCAACATTGTTATGGCCTTTCCTTTGCTCTTTTTTTACCTTTATATAAAGGTTGGAGTATGCATCCTAAACAATTACTTTTTCCTGAATATTTAATTGAAGAAAGTACTCACCATAGCAACAACATTTGGATTAGCTCTCCGGCATTACTCTCAAATATCAATATTAATAACCCTCATCTTAAAGATGCTCATATTAAAACCATTATTTCTTCAGGAGGTGCACTACCATCTGCCGTCAATATTCATATTCGTGAAAATATACCTTGTTCTATTATCGAGATTTATGGCAGCACAGAAACTGGAGCCATCGCTCAAAAAATTAATCATTTATGGCAACCATTAAATGGGCTCTCCGTAGGGACGGATCAACAAGATGCTTTATGGGTTTCTGGTGCTTGGGTAGAAGAAAAACAACAAACAGCAGATGTTATTAAAATAAAAAAAGAAGGTTTTCAATTATTAGGACGTATAGATCGTATTGTAAAAATTGGTGATAAACGGATTTCTCTGGCAAAAATTGAACAAGAATTATTAAAGCATCCTGAGATTACTGATGTTTTTATTGCTTTGCATCCTCAAAAACAACGTCCTGCGGCATGGATTGCATTAACTCCATCAGGATTAGAAAAATATCAACAATCCCATTTAACTTTTATCAAGGCATTAAAATCTTACTTGCGTTCAACAACTGAAAATTTAGCCATTCCTCGATTTTGGCGTTTTACTGACAAATTACCTCGTAATACGCAATCAAAAATTCGCATAGATGATTTTAATCATACCTTTATATGTAAAGAAGAGAATTTAAATGAAAGAACATAATACTGTGGCGATTATTCCTCATTATAACCATAGCAGCACCGTACTAAAGGTGATTACCCCATTACAACAAGCGGGAATCCCCGTCATTATTGTTGATGATGGTTCCAATAAACAAGAACGTAATAATTTACAGCCTATTGCTAAATTACAAAATATTAATATTTTTTATCTTCCTACGAATAAAGGAAAAGGTGGTGCAGTCAAATTTGGCCTTAAAAAAGCAATAGAACTTGGTTTTAGTCATGCAATTCAAGTGGATGCCGATGCCCAACATAATTTAAATGATCTCCCTTTATTTCTCACCGCTGCCAAAAAACACCCCAGTGCAATTATTTGTGGCAATCCTCAATATGGTGCTGAAGCGCCTAAAGCCAGATTATACGGCAGAAAAATTACTAATTTTTGGAATATCATTAACAGCCTATCTTTTGATATTAAAGATGGTATGTGTGGTTTTCGTTTATATCCACTCCAGGCAATAAACACAATTATTCAACAGCATGCCATTGGTGATCGAATGGATTTTGATAATGAAATTTTAATTAAAGCCCATTGGCATAATATTCCCTTACATTGGATCAACACCGCAGTTATCTATAACGAAAATGGCATATCACATTTCCGTGGTTTTATAGATAATTGGCAAATCAGTAAAATGCATGCTCGCCTATTTCTCGCCATGCTATTAAGAAAATTAACAGGGAAAAAAGTATGAGCCAACATTGGGCACAACAACAAGAACGAGGTTCATTATTTGCCTTAAAACTAACAAGCATCATTATTAAATATGCCCCAATATTTATTATCAAAATTGTGGTATTTATTGTGACCTTTTATTTTTACGTGACAGGAAAAAAAGCAAGACAAGCCATTTCTCAATATCAACAAAATTTAACTGACTATAATCACCAAATAAAATTGCCAAACTGTCCAGTATTGAAACAATTTTTATGTTTTGCTGGCTCATTAGTTGATCGTTTTCTCGTTTGGCAAGGGAAAATAACCTATCAAGATCTTATTATTGAAGATCCTGATAACCTTTACACACAAATGAATTCATCCGAAAAAGGTCAGCTTTTAATTGGCTCACACTTTGGAAATTTAGAAATTTGCCGCGCCTTAGTCACCCATGGACAACATAAAAATTTTAAGCTTAATGTCTTAGTCCACCACAAGAATGCTGTTAATTTTAATAAAGCTCTTCACCAATCTGGAGCAAGCCAACTTTCCTTAATCGAAATTCAAGACTTAAATGTACAAACAATGTTGCTATTACAACAAAAAATAGAGCAAGGTGAATGGCTTGCCATTGCGGCAGATCGTATTCCTATAAAAGGTAATAAACAACTAACAATGAATTTTTTAGGTAAAAAAGCAGATTTTCCTCTAGGGGTATGGATATTAGCCGCTTTACTTAAAACCCCAATTAATACCATTTTCTGTGTGAAAGAAAAAAATCAATATCACTTAAAATTAAACAAGCTTTCTGCTCCAATTAAAGCAAAAGGTGAAAAAAGAATGGTTATGATAGAGCAATTAATACATAAATATATTAAATCTTTAGAACAAGCATGCTTTAAAAATCCATTACAATGGTTTAATTTTTATAATTTTTGGAGAAATAAATAATATGAAACGCATAATTTTCATGAGTTTAATTTGTCTTCTTATAAGCTTTTCCAGTTTTGCTTTAACGCAAAATGAATTAGTCCGCATATTACAACAACCGAATAGCCTACAAGGTAATTTTGAACAACAGCGTTTTCTACAAGGTATGGATACACCCTTTAAATTAGAAGGGCATTTTACTTTAGTAAAAAATAAAGGTTTATTATGGAATATGGAAAGCCCATTCAAAAATGCCATCAGAATTAATCAAGAAGGTATAAAACAATGGGTTAACAACCATTGGCAAGGAGAAAATAATATTGGCCAAAGTAGCCAAGTGAAATTATTCTTGGGAATTCTATCGGGAGACCTCCAATCCCTATCTTCACAATTTACAATGCAATTACAGGGTGACATCAATAACTGGCAATTAACACTAACCCCTAACTCATTGTTAATGAAACAAATATTTAACAAAATCAGCCTTAAAGGAAATAATGTTGTACACCAAATTCAACTTAATGAAACACAAGGAGATCGCACTATAATCCAATTAAGCCACATACAAATCAATAGTCCCCTTAATGCCTTTGCTCAAAAAGCACTAAATCAAGGATAAAAAATTTATGAAACTAAGGCTATATCGTATAATTTTTATCTTATTTAGTTTTATTATGTGTAGTTCTCTTGTCTTTTTTATTTTACAAGGCAATAGATTTAATACCCAAATCACAACATTATTACCCATAGATCACCATTGGCAACAAGATCAAATTCTGGCTGATAAAAAGCGGAATAAAGCTTTAAACAACCAAGTTATTGCACTTATCAAAGCTCCAAATAATATAGCCAAAATCCAACAACTTTGGCAACAAAGTCAATTATTTGATGAAATTACACAACAGCAAAAACTTAACTTAGTGCAACTACGTAAACAAATGCAGCAAGCGAAAATTGCGTTACTTCCTTATAAAATTCAACAACAAATTCTCAATAAACCTAATGAATACTTTAGTCAATACTTTAAAACAGCCTTAAATCCCTTTACGGGTTCGCCTTTAATTTCCTTATCTCAAGATTGGTTAGGTTTGACTCGCTTTACCCTACACTCTCCTACTGAACAATCCCCTATATCTATAGATCTTAAAAATGGTGCCCTATTTGTCCAAGATAAAGAAAATAAATGGTTTTTAATCAATGCCACATTAAACGATCCTATTAATAGTGATAAATTATTACAACTTATTGATAAAACAAAGAAAATAATTAACAATAAAAAAGATTTTTTAATCACTGGTATGCCAATTTTTGGCGTGGTGACCAAAGCTGAAGCTCAGCAAGAAATGAGTTTAATGAGTACCATCGGCATTACTCTTACCTTATTATTACTCTTTTCCTTCTTTAGAAGCTGGAAGGTATGTTGGTTATTTCTGCCTGTCATCATTTCTCTCGTGACCGCCACGGTATTTACAATCTTCATTTTTGGTAGTATTCATTCCCTTACTTTAGTTGTAGGTACGAGTATTATTGGTGTGCTACTTGATTTTCCATTATTACTCCTAAGTGGAGCAAGATTTACCCCTCAATGGAATATTAAGCAAAGCATTAAAAACCTTAAATTAAGCTTTACTGTAAGTTTATCCATTACATTACTTGGTTATTTATTATTAGGCTTCACAGCATTACCCGTTTTAAAGCAAACCGCCTTATTTTCTGCTGTAGCCCTTATTGTATCGGTTCTTTGTACCTTACTTATTATGCCTTTATTTTTTACTCATTATCAGCCAAAACCATTACATATACCGACATATTCCCTCGCTTTTAAGACTTCCAAAAAAGCCAAGATATTTATTTCAGTCTGTGTTCTCTCGTTTGTATTAAGTGGAATATATAAAAGTGAATGGCAAGATGACATTAAACAATGGTCAAATATTCCACTAGGCTTATTACAGCAAAGCATTAAAATTGCAAAACTTACAAATATATCGTTAAACAATCAATATTTCTTAATTACGGCTAAGGATAATCAACAATTATTAACGCTAGATAAAAGCTTAACTCAAAAACTTAATGAATTAAAAAAAATAGGCATAATAAAAAACTTTAAATCCATAGCAAATTGGTACCAAACAAAAAAAGAACAACAACAATTTAAACAAAATCTTAGTCAATTGAATCTAGATAATATTGCTATTTTTAAAAGTATGGGAATAAATCCTAATCTTATAAAAAAAGAAATAATAAATATAAAAAATATGCCGGATATCTCTTTACAGCAAGCTTTCAATTTTGAATTTGGAAAACCTCTTGCTATTCAGTATCTATCGGGTTTAAGTCATCACAGGGTCGGTTTTATTATTCCTGTTGAAGGTATAAAAAATATAGAAAAAGTAAAATTATTAGTCGACCATAAACATATTTTTTGGCAAGATAAACGCGCATCATTAAATAAAACATTTAATGAAACTCGAAATTTAGCGGCATGGTTAAAATTATTATCCTTTGCTATTGCATTAATCATTTTATGGAAAGTATTTAATTTAAAACAAAGTATTCAAATATTACTCATTCCATTAAGTGCCATTATTTGCACCATTGCAACATTAGGTTGGTTTAATATCCCTATTAATTTATTTGCAATGTTCGGCTTATTACTTGTTCTCGCAATGGGTATCGATTACAGTGCTTATTTAAATATCCATCAAGAACCAGGAAAAAAAATAAGTGTTTTATTAGCGGCGACAACCACGCTGATTTCCTTTATTTTATTAGGTTTTAGTGCAACCTTTGCCGTCGCATCTTTTGGTATTAGTGTTAGTATTGGTATTTGTATAAGTATTCTTTTTTGCTTTTTATGGATTAAATGAGGTTTTTATGAAAAATTTTGATATCGCAATTATTGGTGCCGGTCCTTCGGGATCTGTGGCGGCAGCTTTATTATTACAGCAAGGATTTAGTGTCTGTATCTTAGAAAAAACTACCTTTCCACGCTTTGTTATTGGTGAATCATTATTACCTTATTCAATGGAAGTCTTAAAAACCGCTAATTTAGCGGAAACAATTAGCCAAGAAAAATGCTTTCAATTTAAAAATGGGGCTGCCTTTAGTTGGGGTGAGCAATACACTGAGTTTGATTTTAATGAAAAATTTACCCCGGGAGCGGGGACAACCTTCCAAGTTAAACGAGATAAATTTGATAAAATTTTAATTGATGAAGTAGCCCGTCGTGGTGCTCAGGTTTTATTTAATACTGAAGTCATTGCCTTTGCTGATTCAACAGAAAAGGCCACCTTAAAGATTCGAGACTCTCATGGAAACACATCAGATATTCAAGCTAAATTTGTACTTGATGCTAGTGGTTATGGTCGTGTTCTTCCACGACTACTTAATTTAGAAAAACCTTCTCATTTACCTGTTCGTAGTGCTAAGTTCACTCATATTGATGATAATATCAATGACCCCGATTATGATCGTAATAAAATTTTAATCACCACACACCCGATATTACGTGATGTATGGGTATGGCTTATTCCATTTAGTGATAATCGCTGTTCTATTGGTGTGGTTGGATTACCTCAAGAAATTGAAGGTGATGCTGAAACAGTATTAAAACAAACGGTAAAAGCCTGCCCGATGCTAAATCGAATTTTAAAAAATGCAAACTGGGATAATGAAGTGCCTTTCCGTGAAATTAAAGGCTATAGCGCAGATGTTACAGCATTATACGGTGAAAAATTTGCCTTACTTGGTAATGCCACTGAGTTTTTAGATCCTGTCTTTTCTTCAGGAGTGACCATTGCCTTACAATCTGCTTTACTGGCTTCAAATGTGGTTAGCAAAAAATTAAAAGGCCAAGAGGTTAATTTTGAAAAAGATTTTGCAGAAAAATTAATGATCGGCGTTAATGCTTTTAGAACCTATGTTCTCGGCTGGTATGATCACCGTTTCCAAGACGTTATTTATGCTTCCAACCAAAATGAAGATATTCGTAAAATGATTAGTGCCATTCTTGCAGGCTATGCTTGGGATCTCAATAACCCAATGGTAACAAAATCGGAACGTCGCTTAAATGCCCTTGCTGAAATTTGTCGTAACCAATAAAAAGATGAAGAAAGTTATTTTTTATATTTGTGCTTTCATACTATTAAGTGGGTGTGCACAACAATATTTAAACACTCACTTACCAATAGTAAAGATGCCAACAAAAGCATTTCAGGTTAATAATTTAACCAAGAAACAACAATCTTTATTAATGATCCAATTTCAACCGAATCATTGGCGTTTTATTCAAACCAACGCACTTGGTGCTCCTATTGCACGAATGGTTCTAACAAATAAAGGTTGGCGTAATGATGGATTTATTATGCCAAATTCACAATCAAAATTACTCTTTACGGCACTGATTAATGATCTTTATCCCCAGGAAAATTTCTTTAATATTCAACAAAAAAATGGGGTATTTTATTGGGGAAAAACACATTGGCAAGTTCAGCACAATAAAAATATTGAAATAAACTTTACAAATATGCAATACCAATTAACAACCATGGAGTTTAAATAATGCCGATTTATTTAAGTAAACCAGCAGTCACAAGTGCAATTGGCGAATCTATTGCTACTCATATACAAACCATATTAAAACCGAATAGCGCTAGCCCTATTATCTTTTCCGATAAAGTTTATCAACGTCATCATTTAATTGGGAAAAAACAACATTTTGCTGAAGTTACCACTCCATTAAGAGCATTCGATCCTCATTTAGATCCCATTCACCACAGCCGTAACAATCAATTACTGTGGCATACCATCGCGCAAATTGAAGAACAAATTTATGCCACCATTGAACACTATGGTAAACAACGTATTGCTGTAGTTATCGGAACATCCACCACCGGTGTCGACGAAAACATTCCTCAATTTAAACAATTTGCTCAACAAAATCAGATATCAAAAGGATTTAATTACCAGCAACAATTATTTTCAGCCCCCGCTGATTTTATCGCCGCACAATTCAACTTACCGGGTTTATGTTTTGGCATATCAACGGCCTGTACTTCAGGCGCTAGAGCCCTCATTACCGCTGCAAGATTACTAAAAGCCAATTTATGTGATGCTGTGATTGCCGGCGCGGTGGATACCTTATCCCCTTTAACCATCGCAGGTTTTAACTCTTTAAATGTCATTTCTGAAGAAAAAACAAAACCTTTCGATCATACAAGAAGTGGTATCAATATTGGTGAAGGTGCGGCTGTTTTCGTACTAACTCGTGACAATCTCCATAACTCCTCTATTGCCTTACTTGGTTATGGCGCTAGTAGTGATGCCCATCATATGTCTTCTCCTGATCCTGAAGGTTTAGGCGCAGAGAAAGCCTTTCGCCAAGCGTTAGATTCCGCACAATTAAACGCAACTCAAATAGAATGGATCAATTTACATGGAACAGGAACACAATTAAACGATAGCATGGAAGGCATTGCCGTTAATAAGGTTTTTGGGCATCAAATACCAGCCCATAGTACAAAGTCCTTTACTGGCCATACCTTAGGGGCGGCAGGAGCTATAGAAGCGGCAATATTATGGGGAATTTTAGATCCAATCTTAAATCCAAAGAAAATGATCCCTAATATTGTGCCAGAAACTCCTGATCCAAATATCCATATTTTACAAAACCACCAACATATATTAAAACATCACATTGGAGCAAGCGCTTCTTTTGCCTTTGGGGGCAATAACGCCGTGCTTATTTTAGGAAAAATAGAATGAATTTAACTTTACCAATTACTGATATCGAACCACTATTACCACATAGTGGTGACATGGTTTTACTGGATGAAATTACGGAATTTACCCCCGATTTTATTGTGGCCAAAACAACTATAAAACCAGATAATATTCTGATTAAAAATAATATTCTCACAACATTTAGCGCTATCGAAATTATGGCGCAAGCCATCGGTGCTTATGCTGGCATTCAAAATAAATTACAAGGCTTACCTGTCAAACTTGGCTATTTACTTGGTTCTCGTAATCTAGAAATATTTAGTGAACAAATTCCTATAGGGACAACCTTAGAAATTCAAGCAAAAGTATCCATTACTGACAGCTTAGGCTTTAGTATTTTTGAATGCCAATTAATGGACGATTCAACACAAAAAATTTTATTGAAAGGGGCGCTCAATGTATTTAGCCCAGATGAAGAAATTAATTTAATTAAGAAAGGATAAGGAATGAGTAAAACGATTTTAGTCACCGGTTCTAGCCGAGGAATTGGACGTGCAATAGCCATTGATCTGGCAAAAGCAGGTTATGATCTAGTTATTCATTGCCGTAATAAAATAGATGCTGCCAATGAAGTATGTCAAGAAATTAAAGAGCTTGGCCAAAATGCACGAGTATTAAGCTTTGATGTCAGTGATCGCAAGCTTACTAAAACAATATTAACAAAAGATGTTGAAGAATTTGGGGCCTATTATGGTGTTGTTCTCAATGCTGGCCTTACTCGTGACAATGCATTCCCAGCATTAAGTGAAGAAGATTGGGATAGTGTTTTAACGACTAATTTAGATGGTTTCTTCAATGTGTTACATCCCATTATGATGCCAATGATTCGTCGCCGTAAAGCAGGGAGAATCGTTGCTATCACATCTGTTTCCGGAATAATAGGCAATAGAGGACAAGTTAATTACAGTGCATCCAAAGCAGGTATTATTGGCGCCTCCAAAGCCTTAGCTATAGAATTAGCAAAGCGAAAAATCACAGTAAACTGTGTTGCACCAGGTTTAATTGAAACAGATATGTTAGATGAAAATTTACCTATTGAACAAATTTTAAAACAAATTCCCATGGCGAGGATGGGGAATGTAGAAGAGGTTGCCTCTTTAGTGACATTTTTAATGAGTGACAAAGCAAGCTATATAACCAGACAAGTTATTTCTGTTAACGGTGGACTATGCTAATTATAAATAGAGGTAAGAATTAATGAAACGAGTTGTAATTACAGGAATTGGTGCGGTAACCGCCTTTGGCAATAATTGGCAATCAATTAAAGAATCCTTTTCAAAACAAGAAAATGCCGTTGATTTTATTGATGTTAGTAACAAATATCCAGAGCTAGAAGCGCAATTAGGTGCTTGTATTAAAGATTATAAACCACCCAAACATTGGACGCGAAAACAATTACGAAGCATGGGTAAAGTCGCTCAATATGCAGTTCAAGCGGCAGAAGATGCTCTCACACAAGCAGGTTTTATTAAAGATGGAGAAATAGACCCTATTATCCAAGATGGTAGAATGGGGGTTGCTTGTGGTTCATCAACAGGTAGCCCTAAAGATATTGGTGATATTGGCGAGCTTCTCCTTACAGGAAAATCAAACGGTTTCAATGCAAATACCTATATTCGTATGATGCCACATACTACCGCTGCTAATATTGGTATTTTCTTTGGTTTAACTGGTCGAATCATACCAACATCAAGTGCTTGTTCATCAGGTTCACAAGGGATTGGTTATGCTTATGAATCAATTAAGCACGGTTTAATTACATCAATGCTCGCGGGAGGAAGCGAAGAATTTTGTTTTTCTGAAGTTTACGTATTTGATTCTTTATATGCTGCAAGTCGTAAAAATGATACACCGAAGCAAACACCAAGACCCTATGATAAAAACCGTGATGGCCTCGTCATTGGTGAAGGCGGCTGTATATTTGTGTTAGAAGAATTAGAACACGCCCTTGCCCGTGGAGCTAACATTATTGCTGAAATTGTTGGTTATGGCGCCAATAGTGATGGATCCCATATTACTCGTCCAAATAAAGACACTATGCAAAAAGCTATGGAACTTGCCTTAGCAGATGCACAATTAAGCCCAGAGCAAATAGGTTATATAAGTGGTCATGGCACAGCTACAGAACAAGGTGATATTGCTGAAACCAATGCTACAGAAGCTGTATTTGGAAAAATTCCTATTAGCTCACAAAAAAGTTATTTAGGCCATACTTTAGGTGCTTGTGGCGCCTTAGAATCTTGGTTCTGTATTGAAATGATGAAAGACGGGATTTTCTATCCTACGATTAATTTAGATGATATTGATCCTCGTTGCGGTAATTTGGATTATATCACTCAATCCCCGAGAAAAATTCATACCAACTTTGTAATGAATAATAACTTTGCATTTGGTGGCGTGAATACTTCTCTTATTTTTAAACGTTACCATAAATAAAATAGGAGCTTTTATGAAACTAAAATTATCTTTAATTGCTTTACTTGCCTTATCAATCTCTGCTGTTAGCCAAGCTAGAGATGATCAACATTTTTTCTCTATTCAGCAAGCATTAAATAGCCCAAAAGCCAAAGAAGTATTATTACCAAATGTAAAATTATATTTTGGACGTGGTGCGAGTGGAATTGTTATCCATAAAGGTCTTGTTTCTAATAAAAAAACAAATGCATTTAATAAGTCCGCTGAAAAAGCTTGTCAAATTGCATTTTTATCAGCGGTCAAAACCTTTCAACAAAGAGCTGTAAAATCTGGTGCAAATAAAGTGACAAATCTTATTAGTTTTTATAAGAAAAAACCTTATAAAAGCACGACTCAATACGAATGCCATGATGGTACCTTTGTTGCAGGTGTTGCATTAAAAGGGGATATTGTACGTTAGAAATATTAACCCCTATAAAAAAATAAATATCTTTGTAGTTTCCCCTACAAAGATATTTTTTTATTATCTAAAATCCGCGGCTCTTTTTAATCCTTGAATCACTTTTTTGCATTTTTCTAATTCAATTTTTTCTAAATTAGCTCCGCCAACAAAAACACCTAATTTTATGTAATTGCGTAAACAATAATTTTTACCTCTTTCAGTATTAATTTGAATTGTATTATCGCTAAACTCAGATTCCGTTGCCACAATATGTTTACCCGCTGGAATTTGTTTATAAAAATACATATTAGGAACAGATTCCCCTATAATTTTATTATCAATCTTCAATGTTTTCTTTAACATCGTTCCAACAATAGAGTTTCGATAAATATACAATCCTGAGTTATTACCTTTTGGTGCTTCAAATTTTTTCGCTTGCATATCTTCTTCATAAGTTGCCATTGGCACTTTCGCACAGCCAGATAATAATGAAGCTACTGTTATTGCAATAAATAAATATTTTTTCATAATTTATCCTCTAAAAAAGCAAAAGCTGTTTCCAACTTTTGCTTTTCCAATTAATAATTAATTAAAATGCAAATCTAACACCTAGACCAGCACCATAAGAATAACCAGGATCACTACTAATTAAATCAAAATAAATATTAGAGTTTATATAAAAGTTTGAATTTACTTTATATTCTAATCCCCCAACAACACCAATACCGAAATTATTATCCTTACTTTCAATACCTTCATCTAAAAGAGATTGTTGTAATGCTTCATCAAAAGATAATTTAGTGTAAATTAATTTCCCTCCGACATAAGGAATAAAATTAGAGTCATTTTTAAAATCATGAATAAGTGAAAAATTATAGCTTTTAGCTTTGCCTTCACCTTTTAAATCAGTGCTAGTTAAAGTGCCTAAATCTTTATAACTTAATTCCATACGTAAAAAATCAAAATCATAACCTAACGCAATTCGAGGTGAAGCTTTTGAATTTTTTAATGCTTCAAGATCTGCATCTACGCCGTCAAAATGAAGCATAGTTTTCCCATAAGATTCCTCAAGATGAATATAAAAACCTGTATTACCTATATTATTCGTATCCGCTAAAGCCTTTGAATAAAGGTCTGTATTATTCCCTAAAACCACAGTGCTCCCACAAATAGTAATACCCGCAGCTAAATATAAATTTAAATATTTTTTCATTATTTATTCCTTTTTAAAATTAAGATTGTTTAATTTCTTCTAATTGAGAATGCCATTCTTGAGGAATCGTTTCTAAAGAATAAACATTTAAATTATTTGGCTTAAGATTACCTGTTTGTTTTAATTCAAACATATAGCTATCTTTTAATTTATACATTGCTCCAGTAGCAGGATCTACAATTAACATACCAATTAAGCCGCCAAAAAGAAGATTGCCAAAATACCAACCATCTAAGGATGATTTAATTAAAAATTCTTGATTTTGAACACCTGTACCAGATAACTTCACTTTATAGTGAGCTCGTTGGAAAAAGCCATCACCTGATGGTAAGGAAATTTGCGTTGGTGTTTTTGCTTGATGAATAATATGTCCGTCTTTTAACACTTGGACATTCATACCTGATGGATTGCTATCAATATTGACGGGATAATCTGATTTACTAATGATACTAGCACAACTTGTTGATAACAGTACGCCAGCAATAACTGAAACTTTTTTTAATTTCGACATAAAATTCCTTAATTTAGTTAGGACAAATAACAATTTATAGTTATTCAATTAAAGAATATGAATTGTACAAAAAAAAAAAACAAATGTAAAGTGATAATATATTAATCTACTTAAATAAATATAAAAAAGAAAAATAAAGAAGGGATTGCACAAACCACAAATACAAAAAAACCACCTTATTAGGTGGTTTTCTTTTTATTTAGACTTGGCGGTGACC